>Ga0265301_10000381_pt1 | contig 66296 bp, 57 predicted proteins | sample AusTroGonzalo_MG_2_FD_193488 | JGI IMG/M metagenome (GOLD analysis project Ga0265301, IMG submission 193488) | Bovine rumen microbial communities from tropical cattle in Woodstock, Queensland, Australia - Gonzalo_04 | ecosystem: Host-associated > Mammals > Digestive system > Stomach > Rumen ... | reverse complement strand
TCGACTTTTCATCCGAACCCTGATCTTGCCGATACGGAAGCCGGCGCGGATATGTATCAGAAAGGCAAATGTGACGGCCTCATTTCCATTGGCGGCGGATCGAGCATTGATACGGCCAAAGCGATCAAAGCACGGCTGAAGACCGACAATGAGCATGACCTTGTACACAGCAGGCTGAAAGATGAAGGAACCATTCCGCACATTGCGATTCCCGGAACGGCCGGTACCGGGTCAGAAGCCACACAGTTTGCTGTGGTTTATGTAAACGACACAAAAGTCAGCCTGAATCATCCGTCCCTTCGCCCGGATGGCGTGATCCTGGACGCCTCACTGCTTGATTCGCTGCCTTCATACCACAAAAAGTCCTGCGCGCTGGACGCGCTTTCCCAGGGAATTGAAAGTTACTGGAGCAGGCGATCCGGTGATGACAGCAAAGTTCATGCTTATCTTGCGATTTTGGGCGTGCTGGATAATCTGAAAGCCTACCTGCAAGGTGATTCCCATGCTGCGGATGAAATGCTTGAAGCCAGCTATCAGAGCGGAAAAGCAATCAATATGACGACAACCACTGCCGCACACGCCATGTCTTATATGCTGACAAAAAAACTGGGCCTTGCTCATGGGCATGCCTGCATGGTGACGCTTCCGACGTTGTGGGAAATGATGTATGAACATACGGAAATGAGGGACCTTCTTGCGGACCTGAGCCAAAAAATGAGGCTGGGAGATCCCCGGATGGCTCCGAAACTCCTGAAAGGCATCATGATTGATCTGGACATGAGTATTCCTTCAATACCGGATGATGCACTGCTTGCTGAACTGGCCGAATCTGTCAACGCAGAGCGGCTGGGCAATCATCCCGTTGTAATGACAGGCGATGATGTCAAAGAAGCTTACCGGAAATCAATGACACCTTTGTGTGAGGCGGAAAGACGGGCATGCCTCGATATCTGGAGATATTACGGGAGGGAATGATCCATGGCGGAAAATGTTCATACAGGACATCGCGAAAAGATGAGGAACCGTTTCATCCGCGATAAGGGATTTGAGAATTTTGAAGACCACCAGATTCTTGAGCTCCTGCTCTTCTATGCGAACGCGAGAGGCGACACCAATCCTGTGGCCCATAGGCTGATTGATACATTCGGCAGCCTGAAAGGCGTACTGGAAGCCCGCCCCGAACAGCTGATGGCTGTGGAAGGCATCGGAAAGCAGGCTGCTACCCTGATCAGTATGGTCGTTCCGCTGACTCGGGTCTGGCATCGATGCGCGATGGAGGTGCCGGATCGCATCGGCAACAGCCGGGAAGCTGAAAATTATTGCCTTTCCATTCTGGCAGGGGAAAGGACAGAGCGGTTCTATGTTGTTTCCCTGAACGCGAAGTGCAATGTTCTCGGACGAAGAAAGATTTCCGAAGGATCATTGAGTGAAGTTTCAGCATATCCCAGAATGGTCATGGAAACCGCGCTGAACTATAACGCCCACAGTGTTCTGCTTTGCCATAATCATCCGGGCGGTACATGCGCGCCTTCTCCTGAGGATATTTCCTCCACGATCCAGCTGCAGCGCCTGCTGAACGGCGTGGGTATCCTGGTGCTGGATCATATCATCGTTGCCGGAGACAGGACGTACAGCATGATTCAGCATGGAGACATAGACTACAGAATCAAGGGCAGGTAAAACGGAATGAAGCATCTGATACCCAGGCCGATAAGGCTGATCCTGAAATTTGTGATGATTGCGGCAGTCCTTTATGCTGCGGTGGTTATATTTTTATGTATCCGCGAAGGGAGTGTTAATAAGACGGTGCCATCTGCAGACAATTATGATGCCATTATTGTTCTCGGCGCTCAGGTTTACGCTGACGGTACGCCGAGCGTCCAGCTGAGCTGGCGCCTGGACGCGGCCTGTGAAGCATACAGGCAGAAAGCCGTTCCGGTAGTGGTATGCGGCGCACAGGGGAAAGATGAACCGATGACTGAAGCGGAAGCAATGAAAAAATATCTTGTGAACAAGGGAATCCCTGAAAAAGATATCCTGACAGATCCGGATTCATTCAATACGCGCCAGAATCTTACCAATGCATCCGGATTGCTGAAAAACAGGACAGATATCCAAAAAGTCCTGATCGTTACCAGCGATTATCATGTTCCAAGATCCATGGCGCTGGCAAAGGACCTGGGATTTACTGCCTGCGGGCTTGGCAGTCCCTGTAAACCCGAATACTGGCTGAAAAACCATGCCAGGGAAGCGTTGGCCTGGATCAAATACTGGGGTGTCAAATATCTTCGTCTGCCGCTGGAGTAACAGATGAACGCAAATGATATTCGTAAAAGACTGAAAATCAATGAAATCCCGTTTCCGGAAAAACTGCCTGACAAACTCGAAGTTTATATGTCCATGCTGAAGGAATGGAACCGAAAGATGGATCTGACGGCTGTAACAGATGATGAAGAGACACTGGACAAGCATTTCATCGACAGCCTGACAGTGCTGAAGACCGGACTGATCACACCCGCTTCCGCCCTGATCGATGTGGGAACAGGAGCCGGATTTCCGGGGCTTGTGCTCGCTATGGCAAGACCTGATATTACAGTAACTTTGCTGGATGCCCAGCAAAAGAGGCTTTCTTTTCTGGATGAAACAGCAAAATCGACCGAAACGGTGAATGTTGCCATCATCCATGAAAGAGCAGAGGATGGGGCCCGGAAAAAAGAACTGCGTGAACAATTCGATTATGCCGTTGCAAGAGCACTCGCGCCTCTGAATGTTCTGTGCGAATACCTGCTTCCTTATGTTAAGCCGGATGGATATGCCCTGTGCTGGAAAGGGCCGGCGCTGAAGCAAGAACTGGAAAGCGGCAGGAGAGCGGCTCATCTGTTGGGCGGCAGGCTGGAAATGCCTGTTTCCTGCACAGTCAAAAACAGGGAATGGGAACATCTGATTTTACCGATCAGAAAAATACAACCCACGCCCAAAGCTTATCCGCGAAAGGCCGGAACGCCAAAGCAGAAGCCACTGGGAGACTGAAAAAACGCTGACCCTTGACGCTGTTTTCCCGGCGGTGATATACTAACCGCGATGCGGTTGTGGTGGAATGGCAGACACCGGGGACTTAAAATCCCCTGCCCTCAAAAGCGTGCGGGTTCGAGTCCCGCCAACCGCACTGAATACCCGTGCAGTGACAGATACTGCACGGGTGTATTCATTTACGTGACTGCATATCTTGTGGAGTGTGGCGTGTTTTTGTTCAATATCATGTATTGACATCCACGGAATAAGACGTTATAATACATTTGGTTCTGTGGTTTCAGAATCGAATTACTGAATGGGTCGAAGGAGGAATATCATGGGCAGATATTTCGGAACAGACGGATTCCGCGGCAAAGCGGGTGTGGTACTGACGGCTGAACATGCATTCAAAACCGGCCGTTATCTCGGCTGGTATTACAGCAAAAAGCATCTTGATGACAGGGCCCGTATCGTGATCGGAAAGGATACACGGCGCTCTTCCTACATGTATGAAAACGCTTTGGCGGCCGGTATTACTTCTTCCGGTGCTGACGTTTACCTGCTGCACGTAACAACAACGCCCTGTGTCAGTTATATTACCAGGACGGAAAACTTTGACTGCGGCGTGATGATATCCGCCAGCCACAATCCCTTTTATGACAACGGCATTAAACTTCTGAACGGCAAAGGTGAAAAAATGGATGACGATCTTCAGGATGCTGTCGAGGACTATATTGACGGCAAGACTGAAGAATTACCTTTTGCTTCAGAAGATAAGATCGGCTGCACGGTTGACTTTTATACCGGCAGGAACCGTTATATCGGTTATCTCACAAATCTGGCCACTCGTCCGTTTGATGATCACAAAATTGCGCTGGACTGCTCCAACGGAAGCAGCTGGATGATCGGCCCGGCGGTTTTCAACGCCTTGGGTGCCAAAACCTACGTGATTCACGATAAACCTGACGGACTGAATATCAACAAAGGCTGCGGCAGTACCCACATAGAAAGCCTGAAAGAATATGTCAAAGAAAACAAACTGGATGTGGGCTTCGCTTTTGACGGAGACGCAGACCGCTGTCTGGCTGTGGATGAGAACGGCAATGAGGTAAACGGAGACATGATCATGTATATCTGTGCCAAATACCTCAAAGGCAAGGGACAGCTGCCGAGCAACACAGTGGTAACCACCATCATGAGCAACTTTGGCCTGTACAAGGCACTGGACGCTGCCGGAATCAATTATGAAAAAACAGCAGTCGGTGACCGCTATGTATATGAAAACATGAAAGCTTATGATCATCTGATCGGCGGTGAACAGAGCGGACATATCATCTTTCGCAAGCATGCCCGCACAGGAGACGGATTGATCACAGCCATCATGCTGATGGAGGTCATGATTGCAACGCAGCTGCCGCTGTCCGTGCTGGCAGAACCCTGCAAGATGTATCCGCAAGTCCTGAAAAATGTAGTTGTTGATGACAAAGACGGAACGCTTGCGGAGCAGGCGGTTATGGACGCTGTGAATTACTGCACGGAAGAATTGGGAGACAAGGGCCGTGTGCTGCTGCGCAAAAGCGGCACGGAACCTGTGCTCCGGGTCATGTCTGAAGCGACAACGCACGAAGACTGTGAGAAGTATGTTGATTACATTATCAATTCCATGAAAGAAAGCGGACATCTGATTGAGGTGAAGAAATAATGCTGAAGACAAAAGATTTGTTTGACCTGAGCCATACGAAGGCCGCGCCGATTCTGGAAAATACCGAATATCCCTGGGAAGCGCTCGATAAAATCAAGGATTTCATCATTGAACTGGGGAAGACCCTGCCCAAGGATGAATATGATGAAGTAAGCGAAAACGTTTGGATCGCAAAAGACGCGAAAATATATCCGAATAACTATATCGGAGCACCGGCAATCATCGGGCATGAGACGGAAGTGCGTCCGGGCGCTTTTATCCGCGGAAGCGCGCTGGTAGGTGATCACTGTGTGGTCGGGAACAGTACAGAGCTGAAAAACGTGATTCTGTTTGACAACGTACAGGTACCGCATTACAACTATGTTGGGGACAGTATCCTCGGATACAAGAGTCATATGGGCGCCGGTTCCATTACATCCAACGTGAAGAGCGACAAACTGCCTGTGGTTGTGAAAAACGGGGAAGAAAAGATTGAAACCGGCCGCAAGAAGATCGGAGCGATGCTTGGTGACCGTGTGGAAGTCGGATGCAACAGTGTGCTGAATCCGGGAACGGTCATCGGACGGGATTCCAATATTTATCCCACATCCTGCGTACGCGGTACTGTTCCGGAGAAAAGTATCTGGAAAAACAACGGCACGATCGTTGTGAAAATATATCAATTATGAAAAGAAAATCATTACAAGGGGGTAATGAAAAATGAAGGTTATCATCGCGAAGGATTATGAAGACGGAGCCCGCAAGGCAGCAGACATCATTGAGAAAATCGTCAGGGACAACCCTGAATGTACACTGGGCCTGGCTACCGGTTCCAGCCCTGTCGGCATGTACAGGGAACTTGCCCGCCGCTGCAGGGAAGAAGGCCTGGACTTCAGCAGGATACACAGTGTGAACCTGGATGAGTATGTGGGACTGGAAGGTACTCATGACCAGAGTTACCGTTACTTTATGAACGATAACCTGTTCAACCATATCAATATTGACAAGGCGAATACCTATGTGGCCAAGGGAACCGGCGATGTTGCCGCAAACCTGAAGGAATTCAACGATATCCTCGACAGGACGGATATCGAGATCCAGGTGCTGGGCGTTGGCCCGGACGGCCATCTTGGATTCAATGAACCCGGCGAAACCCTGTATGACGGTGCCCATGAAGAAACGCTTGATGATTCCACTATTGAAGCAAACAAACGGTTCTTCGCTTCCAAGGAAGACGTACCTACCCACGCGGTGACGATGGGTATGGGAAACATCATGCGGGCGAAACGCCTGCTCATGATCATCAGCGGCAACAAGCAGGAAGCTGCAACAAAACTGCTGATTGAAGACAAGATTGACCCGAAATGCCCCTGTACATTCATGCGGATGCATCGGGATGCCACGGTCGTGATTGAGCAGAAACTGGCGGATGAGATCGGATACAAGGGATAAAGCAAACAGCAAATCCTGCGGGCAGGCATTCTGAAAGCCTGCCCGTTTTCCTGTGTTTCATTGACATACAGGATGAGGAAACATATAATAACCGCAACATATGGGATCCGACGGGATATAAATCAGACCGTTCTGCATGACAGGGGTCCCGCGAAATCAATAACTTTATACCGGAGAAGATAAAAAATGTTTACAGTCAGTCAGGTTACACCGGAAGTCAGTCATATCAAAGACGCAATGGGCGTGAACTTCACCCTGATCGAAGGAACTGAGCGGGCAATCCTTTTTGATACGGGATACGGTACGGAAGATGTGCATTCTTTTATCCGGACGCTGACAGAAAAACCGGTAACGGTGATATTGTCTCACGGACACCACGATCATATGCTTGGGGCCAGATGGTTTGAAAAGACCTGGCTTTGTACGGAAGATTTTGAAGAATTTACTGAAAGAACCGGGAAAAAACAGCGGGATAAAGTGATGAAACAGGCGGAAGATCTGGGAGTGTCCCTGCCTGGAGATTTTATGACTGCGGAAATCCGAATGCCTGAAGCCATCCGCTTTACGGAAAAAACCGGCCCCTATGAAAGCCGGACGGAAGAGCTGGGCGGACTGACGGTGAAAGTCATCCATGTGCCGGGACATACACCGGGAAGCATTGTCATGTATCTGCCGGAAGAAAAAATACTGCTGACCGGAGACAACTGGAATCCCTGTACATGGATGTGGTTCCCGACTTCAGAAGCCGCAAATCTCTGGCGGGATCGGATGAAGGTCCTTATTCAGACACTGGAAAGCGATTTCGGTTCCCCGATAGGTACAGTTGTTTGCTCCCACCAGCCGATGCCGAGGGAAGGCGCGGAGATCAAATCTTTTCTGGAATATATGACGGATGAACAGATGAAAAAAGCGCCCGCGGTTGACATGGGCGCTCCGATTGACACACATCAGGTGGTAAAGGGAGATTGGGTATTGTTGTTTGATCAGGCTAAGATCAGATGCTGAACAGAAGCTCGTTATAGGTCGGGAAAGGCCAGTAATTTCTGTCGGTAAGCGTTTCGAGCGTGTCGGCGGATTTCCGCAGGTTCTCCATGGCGGGAATCACATGATCATGCATATAACGGGCATCTGTAAGGGGGTCATCTTCAGAAGGACGGGCAGAGATGACAGATTCAAGGTTCTGCAGATCCCGGCTGAGCTGATCGGTGGTTGTTGTGAGGGAAGCGATCAGTTCAAAACCGCTGGCACATTCTCCGCCGATATCCCGAATGTGTCCGGCGGCGTCAGCGATATCTCCCGTGAACCGCAGGACAGCCGGCAGAATCTGACGACGGGTCATCATAATCATTGTTTTGGCTTCGATCGCTGTGATTTTGGCATAGGAATCCAGCCCGATGTCACGGCGGGAGCGAAGCTCTGAAGCAGAAAGAACTTTATGGGTTTCAAACAGACGAATATTTTTATCAGCGGTATAACAGGGCAGGGCGTCTACGGTTGAATCCAGACGGGTCAGGCCGCGGGATTCCGCTTCCTCTATCCATTCATCCGTATAATTGTTGCCATTGAATATGATCCGATTATGGTCATGGATCGTACGGACAATCAGATCATGAAGGGCGGTTCGGAAATCATCCGCCTGTTCCAGTTCATCTGCAAAAACACGAAGGCTTTCGGCGACGATGGTATTCAGGACAACATTGGCATCGGAAATGGAATCCGAGGAACCAAGGGAGCGGAACTCGAACTTATTGCCGGTAAAGGCGAACGGGGAAGTACGGTTCCGGTCAGTCGTATCTTTGGGGAATTTCGGAAGCATATGAACACCGACCGTCATATCGATCTTTTCGCGGCCGTCGTAATGGGAACCGGCTTCAATGGATTCCAGGATTTCTGTAAGCTCATCACCCAGGAAGATACTGATGATCGCAGGAGGTGCTTCACAGCCGCCGAGACGGTGGTCATTACCGGCTGAAGCAACGGAAGCACGGAGCAGATCCTGATAATCATCAACAGCCTTGATAACGGCAGTAAGAAAAAGTAAAAACTGGGCGCTTTCATGCGGGCTGTCTCCTGGCTCAAGAAGATTGTAGCCGGTGTTGGTCAGCATGGACCAGTTGTTATGTTTGCCGCTGCCGTTGACACCGGCAAAAGGTTTTTCGGAAAGCAGACAATGGAGGCCGTGACGGCGCGCAACTTTCTTCATAATCTCCATCGTAAGCTGATTATGGTCGCAGGCCACGTTGACAATGGAGTGGATGGGTGCCATCTCATGCTGAGCCGGAGCCGTTTCGTTATGCTCGGTTTTTGCCAGGACACCGACTTTCCACAATTCCTCGTTGAGCTCGGTCATAAAAGCCTGAACGCGTGTTTTAATGGTACCGAAGAAATGATCTCCCAGTTCCTGCCCTTTCGGCGCGGGTGCGCCGAAAAGCGTCCGGCCGGCAAAAATCAGGTCGCTGCGGCGGTCATACAGTTCCTTTTCAATCAGAAAATACTCCTGTTCGGGGCCGACAGTAGGCGTTACACGGGTGGCGTCCATGCGGCCGAAAAGATGCAGGACGCGGACAGCCTGTTTGTTCAGCGCTTCCATGGAACGCAGAAGGGGCGTCTTTTTATCAAGGGCTTCACCGCCGTAAGAACAATAAGCTGTGGGAATGCAGAGCACATGATCCTTGATAAAGGCATAGGAAGTCGGATCCCAGGCAGTATACCCGCGGGCTTCAAAGGTGGAACGGAGACCGCCGCTGGGAAGAGAGGAGGCGTCTGCCTCACCGCGAACCAGTTCCTTGCCGGAGAATTCCTGGATAACACGGCCGCCGTCCACAGGAGAAATAAAGGCATCGTGTTTTTCGGCGGTTACGGAATTCAGGGGCTGGAACCAATGGGTATAATGAGTGGCACCGTGCTCAAGCGCCCAGTCTTTCATGGCATTTGCGACTACGCTGGCCACCTGGGGATCCAGACGGCGTCCTTCATCAATTGTTTTATGCAGGGTTCTGTACGTTTCTTTCGGCAGACGCTGACGCATGACGGAATCATTAAACACATTGATGCCGAAATTCTCTTCAACAAATGCCATCGAAAGCGCCTTCTTTCCAATCACAAAAATTTAATAAATAGTTTAGAAAAGAATCGGCTGAATGTCAAGTTTTTTCAAGGAACAGAGCAGAGACGCAAAAAAGGGCGTTCATTGAATCGAAACAAAAATATGATATGATATAGTCGTACGCTAAAGCGTGAAATCAAGCGGGAAGTGATAAGATTGTTTGAGCCCAAAGTGAAGAATCACCAGACAGATATGCTGATGAAGGCGATCCTTTCCCTGAAAAACGAAGAGGACGCTTATCGCTTTTTTGAGGATCTGTGCACGATTCCGGAAATCAAGAGCATCAGCCAGCGGCTGGAGGTTGCTTATCTGCTGGACAGGAAAGAAACATACCAGAAGATTGCTGATGATACCGGAGCATCCAGCGCAACCATCTCCCGGGTTAACCGTGCCCTGACATACGGTTCTGACGGATACCGCAGAGTCCTTGAAGCGATAGGAGAAGAAGCCTGAAAATGGATCTGAGTGCATTAAACCCTGAACAGAGGCGCGCTGCGGAAACGCTGGATGGACCTGTGCTGATTCTTGCCGGCGCGGGAAGCGGAAAAACACGCGCGCTGACTTACCGGGTGGCCAACCTGATTGACCACGGCATATCGGCCTGGTCTGTACTGGCGCTGACTTTTACAAATAAAGCAGCCAGGGAAATGAAGGAACGGGTACAGAAACTGATAGGCGAAGAAAAAGCGGAAGAAGCCTGGATCAGCACCTTCCATTCCACCTGCGCGAGGATCCTCCGCCGGGATATCGAAAAACTTGGGTACAGCCGATCTTTCACGATCTACGATGATGATGATCAGCAGAGACTGCTGAAAGATATCTTCAAACAGCTGAATATCGATGATAAATATCTGCCTGTACGCGAAGTGAAGGCGAAGATCAGTGATGCCAAGAACAGGATCATGTCTCCGGATGAATGGTTCGCTCAATCCGGCCGTGACAGGCGTGCTTCCCTGGTCCACGATGTAATGACGGTGTACGAGCAGAAGCTTAAGCTTCTGAACGCGCTTGATTTTGACGATCTGCTGCTCAAAACACTGGAATTGCTTGCGGATCATCCTCCGGTTCTGGAAACATACCGCCGGCGGTTCCGGTATGTGCTTGTGGATGAATATCAGGACACAAATAAGGCTCAGTATGAACTGGTAAGACTGCTGACCGCGGAAAGCAGGAACCTGTGTGTTGTAGGTGATGATGACCAGAGCATATACGGCTGGCGCGGGGCAGATATCAGCAATATCCTTGATTTTGAAAAAGACTATCCTGACGCTGTTGTGATCAAACTGGAACAGAATTACCGGTCAACCGGAATCATCCTGGACGCGGCAAACCAGGTGATTGCCCACAATGAAAAGCGGAAGGATAAAAAACTCTGGACCGATAAAGGTGACGGGGAAAAGATCCTGCTTTACTGCGCAAAGGATGAAAGGGAAGAAGCAGCCTGGATCATCCGGCATATCGATTTGCTCAGGCGTCAGGGAGCCCTTCTGGGTGATATTGCGGTGCTGTACCGAACAAACGCACAGAGCCGTATTCCCGAAGAAAGCATGATGCAGAGCGGAACCCCGTACAGGGTCTTCGGCGGCCAGAAATTCTATGAACGCAAGGAAATCAAAGACATTATCGCTTATCTGCGGGTTATTGCAAATCCGGCAGATGACCTTTCGCTGACGCGGATCATGAATGTGCCCAGGCGGTCGATCGGCGACAGTACGGTTCAGCAACTGACTGATGAGGCTGCCCGGAAAGGTTTGCCGCTTTTTGCGGTGCTGGCGGATCTGCCTGAAGGAATGGGGAGCCGCGCGAAAAACAGTGTGACCGCATTTTTCGGAATGATGTCGCTGCTGATGGCACAAAAGGAAATGATGAGCCTGGAAGAGTTTGTGGAAACACTTATACACAACACAGGGCTTGAAGAACAGTATGTAAAGGAAGATACGGATGAAGCGGCCGGCAGGATTGAGAATATGCACGAATTTCTTGGATCTGTCCATGAATTCGCGATGAATGCCGATGATCCGACACTGGAAAACTATCTTGAAAATATATCGCTTGTGACGGACCTGGACCGGGCTGATGACCGGAGCGGATATGTTACGCTGATGACACTCCATTCCGCCAAAGGGCTTGAATATGATTATGTGTTCATTCCGGGAATGGAGGAAGGGATCTTCCCGTCTTTCCGGAGTATTGAAGAAGACAACCGGCTGGAAGAAGAAAGGCGCCTGATGTACGTCGGCATCACACGGGCCAGGAAAAAGCTTTTTCTTTCCCGGGCCTCAGAACGCATCCTGTATAACCAGTACAGCCATAATGCACCCAGCCGTTTCCTGGATGAGATCCCGGAAAGGCTGATCAGGGAAGAATACAGTCCTTCGGCACGGAACGGATACGGCAGCAAACAAACGCGCAAACGATATGATGAAGATGATTTCGGATGGAACAGCCCGTTTTCTGATGAACCGGTCAGAACCAAAAGGCAGGCACAGGACCTGGGCCAGCCGAAACTGAAGCTGAACGGAAAGGATCTTAACAGCATTCCCGGCGTATCCAAAGGTTTCATAAGCAGCAAAGCAAACGCGTTTTCGGACAAGGCGACGGTCAAGTTGTTTTCGGCCGGGGACAGGGTACGGCATCCGAAATTCGGATATGGAGAAGTATTGGATGTAACCGGAAGCGGAGCAGGCGCACGCATCAGGGTCCGTTTTGATACTGAGGGAGAAAAGGAACTGGCACTGGCCATCGCGCCGATTGTCAGGGTGGAGGAAAAGAAATGACAGCCGAGGAAAAAATACGCGCGCTTGTTCAAAAACTGAACGAAACGGCATATGCGTATTATGTACTGGATGACCCGCTGATCTCCGATATGCAGTGGGACCGGATGTATGATGAGCTGAAAAAGCTTGAATCAGAAACAGGAATCATACTGCCTGATTCACCGACCCAAAAGGTCGGCGGTGAACCGCTTAAGGCTTTTGAGGAACACAGGCATATTAACCGGCTTTGGTCCATGGACAAAGTACAAAGCATGGAAGAGCTTGAGGCGTGGATTCTGCGAACTGAAAAACTGGCGGAAAAAACAGATCTCCAGTATTATCTTGAATACAAGTTTGACGGACTGACGCTGAACCTGACATACCGGAACGGGAAACTGATCCAGGCTGCGACACGGGGAAACGGCATAGTGGGCGAGGCGATTCTGCCGCAGGCAAGTACAATCCATACCGTGCCCAAAGAGATTCCGTACAAGGGACTTCTGGAAGTGCAGGGCGAATGTATTATGCGCCTGAGCACACTGGAAAAATACAACAAAACAGCGAAGGAACCTCTGAAGAATGCGCGCAATGCCGCAGCCGGAGCGCTTCGGAACCTGGATCCCGCGGTAACCGCTTCACGGCATCTTGACGCCTTCTTCTACCAGGTGGGAACGATTGAAAACCCGCCGTACAACAGTCAGCCGGGAATGCTTGATTTCCTGAGGGAAAACGGATTCCAGGTGAGTCCTTATCTGGGAAGCAGCAAAGGCCGGGAAGCGCTGGAAAAATGCATCCTTGATATTGAGGAACAGCGCAGCAGCCTGGACTGGCTCATTGACGGCGTTGTAATCAAGGTTGGTGATTATGAATTACGCGAACGGATGGGATTCACGGAAAAGTTTCCGAGATGGGCCGTGGCATATAAATTCAAGGCCGAGGAATGTGTCACAAAATTGCTGGATGTGACCTGGGAACTGGGCCGTACCGGCAAACTGACACCGCTGGCCCATGTGGAGCCGGTGGATTTCTACGGTGTGACAGTGCGAAAAGCCACCCTGAACAATATGGGCGATATCCGGAGGAAAAATGTGGCAATCGGCTGCGATGTGTGGATCCGGCGTAGCAACGATGTGATTCCGGAAATTATGGGACGGGCGGGAGAACAGAAAACGGAAGAGAAACAGATTGAAAAACCGGCGGTTTGCCCGGCGTGCGGAAAACCTCTGATTGAAAGAGGGGCCAACCTGTTCTGTATGAACCGGGAGACCTGCCGTCCGCAGGCTGTAGCCAGGCTTGCTCATTTTGCGGGACGTGAAGCTATGGATATTAACGGTTTCAGTGAAAAAACGGCCGGGCAGCTGTATGATCAGATGGGCATTCGTCAACCCGCGGATCTTTATACATTGACCCCCATGGATCTGCTGATGCTGGATGGCTTTAAGGAAAAGAAAGCCGGCAACCTGTCAGATGCCCTGGAAAACAGCAAACACTGTGAACTGGATACATTCCTGTTTGCCCTCGGAATCCCGAATGTCGGACGCAAGACGGCCAGGGACCTGGCGCAGCGGTTTGGCTCACTGGATAAGCTGATGGCGGCGGACGAAGAAACGCTCACGGCAATTCCTGATGTCGGGCCGGTTGTGGCAGGAAGTATTACGGAATACTTCAGTTTCCCGGAAAACAATCAGATGATTGAAAAACTGTTTGCCGCGGGAGTACACCCGACTGAGATGAAGGCGGCAGAAGACGGTGCTTTCTCCGGAATGTCGATCGTCGTAACCGGTACCCTGCCGACGCTGAGCCGGAAACAGGCGGAAGACCTGATCCGCAGCCATGGCGGAAACGCGGCGGGCAGTGTCAGTAAAAAAACCGCGTTTGTCGTTGTGGGCGAGGATGCCGGCAGCAAACTGGCAAAAGCGCAAAGTCTCGGCATTGAGACGATTGACGAGGCAGAACTGATCCGCAGGGCCGGAGGAGAAAGCGTATGATTTCCAATATTATCAGTATTTTCAATAATACCGGCATGAGTTTCGGTGAAAAGATCCTCTATCTTGTTTTTATCATCTTCTCTGTTTTGTTCAGCCTGATCATTCATGAATACGCGCATGGATGGGTTGCTCTGAAATGCGGTGATCCGACCGCAAAATGGATGGGAAGACTGACATTGAATCCTGCAAAACACCTTGATCCCATCGGTACAATCTGTATGCTGTTTATGAGGATTGGCTGGGCAAAACCGGTACCGGTCAATCCCAACAACTTCCGAAATTACAGACGCGATTACATCCTTGTGTCCTTTGCGGGAATCGCAGTCAATACGATCATCTTTCTGATCAGTACTTTCATTGCGGTACTGGCCAGAAAAAACATGACTGCGATGTGGATTGTATATGTTTACGAATTTGCCGTTATGCTGGCGCAGATGAATCTTTGCCTTGCTGTATTCAATCTTCTTCCGGTGCCTCCGCTGGACGGATTCAGGATTCTGGATCAGCTGGTTTTCAAAGGAAGCCTGAATATGTCCCCGAGAACAATGCAATATATCCAGATTGGATTCCTGATCGTTTGCGTTTCCGGTTTACTGAACGGTTTGCTGTCTACGGTTATCAATACGGTTTTCAGGGCAGTCTATTCATTTTTCGGTACGTTGATTTAAGTATATTATTTGAGGGTAAACATGATCAACCGGGCATTTAAACTGAAGGATTTTGACGGTCCGCTGGATTTGCTGCTGGCATTGATCGGAAAAGCGCAGATTGATATCAGGGATATTTTCGTAAGTGAAATTACGGATCAGTACCTTGAGATCGTAAGGAACGCTCCCGATCTGGACATGGATGAAGCCAGTGATTTCCTTCTGATGGCCGCCACACTTCTGGAAATCAAAAGCCGGGCGCTGTTGCCCAGACCTCCGAAACCGGAGGATGATATTGATCCTGAAACGGAACTTATCCGGCGGCTTGAGGAGTACAAACGGTTCAGGGAAACCGCTGAAAGCATGAAGGAATTTGAGGAAGCCGCCAAACGTGTTTTCACAAAGCTGCCGGAAGAGTATCCGCTTCCGCCCCGGGAGATTGAACTGACCGGACTGACGCTGGAAGGATTGCAGGAAGCGTTCCTGAGAATATGGCAGAGAAGGCCGAAACTGGATGATAATCCAGAAAGCAATCATTATGCTGCCAGGAATATTCACCGCGACAGTCATACGGTGCAGGAATGCATGCTGAACCTGATATACCGGATGCAGAAAAAGAAAAGGATGAAGTTTGAAGAGGCTTTTTCCGATGCTCCTACCCGGGAAGAAGTTGTCACCTATTTTCTGGCCGTACTGGAACTGCTGCGTCTGGGACGGATGCATATCAGACAGGACAGGGTATACGGCGGCATCGAGCTTATTTCCGGCAAGGCCAGGAACAGGAAACAGAAGGACCTGGTCGATATGAACGATGAGGAGGTGAACGGCACTGAACAGTGAAGAAGGAACCCTCAAGGGCAGGATTGAAGCCATTTTGTTTGTGGCAGGAGAAGCCGTTTCAATAAAAGATCTGTCACGCGCGCTTCAGACAGACGAAAAAGTGATCAGGGAAACGATTCATGCATTACGTGATGAATACGACTTTGAGCAGCGCGGTTTTATGCTGAAACGGTTCGGGGACAATATACAGCTTGCGACCCGTCCGCTTTACGCGGGTGACGTGATACGGCTTCTGCAGCCGGTGCAACAGCAGAGCCTGAGCCAGGCAGCGATGGAAACACTGGCGGTTGTGGCATACAAACAACCGGTGACCCGTGCCGAAGTGGAACAGATCCGCGGTGTTAAGTGTGATTACAGCCTCCAGAGCCTCATCACAAAAGGACTGATCAGAGAAACCGGCAGAAAAGACACCATCGGCAGACCGATTCTTTTCGGAACGACAGATGAGTTCCTGAGCCACTTTGGCCTGGAAGGACTGGACAGCCTTCCCCCTATGCCGCAGGAAGCGGAAAGCAATAAAGATACAATATCTGATGATGATACAGAACTGATCCCTTAATAACCGGAAAAGGAAAGGAGCATGAACCATGGACGAAGAAAAAAAACCGAGATCCAGAGTCAAAAAAGTAGTGAATGACGGTAAAGGGGTTGAAATACACGGCGAAGGTCTCGGAACCGGCCCTGTAAACAATATGGGCAGCTATGCGGACAGAAAACAGCAGGCAGCCGGCCGCCCTACACAGCAAGCCCCGATGCAGGGACGAGCGCAGACACAGATCCCGTTCGGACAGAACCGGCCGCAGTCACAGAGTCCGTTCGGACAGAACCGGCCGCAGTCACAAAACCCCTTCGGGCAGAACCGGCCGCAGTCCCAGAACCCATTCGGGCAGAACAGGCCGCAGTCCGGAATTCCATTTGGGCAGAGTAAACCTGCTTCAACTTCCGCAGGCGAAGGACAGAGGCAATACAACAGCGCGGTTAAACAGAACGGAACGCAGGGAGGGCAAAGATCTTCCGGATCCGGCGGCGGCAGCAAGCTGATCCTGATCATTGTGGTCCTGGTCGTCCTGTTTGGCGGCGGAAAAATCGGCGGCTTGTTCGGCGGAGAAGACAGTACCAACAATACACAGCAAAACAGCGCAACAGAGAATCAGAACACAGGCGGAAATATGGGAGGGATCAGCAACCTCCTGAATATGTTCCTGGGATCCACCCAGTCTTCTCCATATGATTTTACAGGAGGCACCGACAGCCTCTTTTCCGGCTCGTCCGGAAGCGGACCTGCTGTACAGGAAGGCAGTTTCAACCAGCTTTTTACCAATTCAAGCGAAGGCAATGCCACAAAACCGGACCAGAGTGTATCCCGGAAAGCCCGGGATAAATATACGGTTATCCGCGGAAACAACAATGATACAGTCACGATTCTTGTCTATATGTGCGGAACCGACCTGGAAAGCCAGCAGGGAATGGCCACCTCTGATCTGAAAGAAATGGCCAATGCAACAATTGGTAAAAACGTCAATCTGATCGTATATACAGGCGGCTGCAGCAGATGGCGGAATAATGTGATTTCCCGTCAGGTTAACCAGGTTTACCGGATCAGCGACGGCAAGTTCGAATGCCTGATCAAAGACGCGGGAAACGCAAGCATGGTCAGTCCGGATACCCTTGCATCCTTTATAAAATACGGGAAAGATAACTATCCGGCAAACCGTATGTGCCTGATTATGTGGGATCATGGCGGCGGATCCATCAGCGGCTTCGGTTATGATGAAAAAATCGGCCATCAGCAGTCTATGACGCTGGCGGGCATCAACAGCGCACTGAAAAAAGCAAATGTCAAATTTGATTTCATCGGATTTGACGCGTGCCTGATGGCGACTGTTGAAAACGGGCTGATGCTCAGCCAGTATGCCGATTACATGATTGCCAGCGAAGAAACAGAACCCGGCGTAGGATGGTATTATACGAACTGGCTGACGCAACTGAGCAAAAATACAAGCATGCCGACGATCGAAATCGGGAAAAACATTGCGGATGATTTTGTCGAGGTATGCAACAGGCAATGCCGCGGACAGGCTACAACCCTGAGTGTTGTCGATCTGGCTGAACTGCAGGCCACGGTGCCTGCTGAGCTGACCAAATTCAGCGTCGATACGAACGAACTGATCCAGAACAAGGAATACAAGACGGTATCCAAGGCCAGAAGCACTGCGCGTGAATTTGCCCAGCAAAGCCGGATCGACCAGATTGACCTGGTTGATTTTGCGCGAAAAATGGGTACCAGTAAAGGAAAGTCTCTTGCCAAAGCGCTGCAGGGCGCTGTCAAGTATAACCGTACGGGCGGTAATATCAGCAACGCATATGGATTGAGTATCTATTTCCCTTATAAACGGACCAATAAAGTCAATCAGATGGTATCGACCTATCAGGCCATCGGAATGGACGAAGAATATACCCGCTGCATACAGGAATTCGCGAGCCTTGAAGTCAGCGGACAGGTCAGTGCCGGCACGCCGCTCTCTTCATACGGTATGACCCAGGGAGCACCGTCCGGATTGCTGAACAGCCTGCTTGGACAGGGCGGATACAGCAGCTCACAGTATTCTGCCAGCGGGCTTGAAGGACTGCTTGGCGGAATGTACGGCAGCGGAAACAGCGGAAATACAGGCAGTATACTGGACCTGTTCATGGGCAGGAGTATGACAGCCCGGGAAGCATCGGCGTATATTCTGGAGAACCACTTTGATGCGACCCAGCTGGTATGGAAAGGCAATAAAATAGAGCTGACCAAACAAAACTGGTCCAATGTCGAATCCGTTGTGAAAAATGTATTTGTAGACAACGGGAACGGCTTTATCGATCTGGGCTGCGATGCGGAGTATGAACAGAATGGCAATACGCTGGTTGATAACTTTGACGGTACCTGGCTGTCTGTTGACGGGCATATCATGGCCTATTATTTCCTGAATACAGTTGAATATGACAATGACAGGTTTGTCATGTACGGATATGCTCCCGCACTGCTGAACGGCGTCAAAGTGGATTTGATTATTCAGTTCAACAACGGCGCTGACGGATATATTGCCGGCGCGCTGTATAAATATGACGATGCGGAATCAGAAACGCAGGGCAAGATGATGATCAATATCGGCAAGGGGGATCAGATCCAGTTTATCTGCGATTTTTATGACTATGACGGGAATTATATAGACAGCTATAAGCTGGGCGATCCCTTTACGCTTTCTGAAAACTATGACATTCACAACGCACCGATTCAACGGGACTGCAAAGTGACATACTGTTTTACGGATTATTATCAGCAGCGGTACTGGACACCCGCGATACAATGGAATGAAAATGACAGAAAATGACGAGAAACGGAGCATTCCCGGATGGAACTGAATGACAAAATTGAGAAAATTCTGGAAAAAGTGCAGAAGGCGCCGAGATATACCGGCGGGGAAATGAATACCGCCGTCAAAGCATGGGATGATTGTCCGCTTCACTTTGGGTTCTGCTTCCCGGACACATATGAAGTGGGCATGAGCCACCTGGGTTTAAAGATCCTTTACGGGCTGATCAACAACGAAAGCTGGAGCCTGTGTGAACGCTTTTTTATGCCATGGACGGATATGATCGCGTTGATGGAGGAAGAAAACCTTCCCCTGCTCTCCATGGAAAGCAGGCGGCCCCTGAATGCTTTTGATGTTGTCGGATTTACCCTGCAGTATGAAATGAGTTTCACAAATATCCTTGCCATGCTGAAAATGGGCGGAATCCCCCTGGAAAGCAGGGAAAGAAGTGAAACCGATCCGATTGTTGTGGCAGGCGGCCCCTGCGCTTTCAATCCGGAACCGCTGGCGGATTTTATTGACGCGTTCATGATCGGTGATGGTGAGGATGTGATGACCGAGCTGAACAGGGTCATCCTGGAACGCAAGGAAAAAGGCCTGAGCAGGGAAGAATGCCTGAAAAGCCTGGCAAAACTGGAAGGCGTTTATGTGCCTTCACTGTACGATGTCACTTACAATGAAGACGGTACTGTCGCCGCCGTAACGCCAAAGTGCGCAGAAGTACCTTCAGTAATCAGAAAAAGGGTCGTCGCTGACCTGAACAATACTTACTATCCGGAGAAGATTCCGGTACCCTATACAGAAGTGATCTTTGACCGTATCATGCTTGAGATCATGCGGGGGTGTACACGCGGCTGCCGCTTTTGCCAGGCCGGGATCCTGTACAGGCCTGTTCGTGAAAGAAGTATGGAAAAGCTCATTGATCTTGCGGAAAAACTGGTGGGCGCGACCGGTTATGAGGAAATCAGCCTGAGCAGCCTTTCCAGTGGTGATTACAGCTGCCTGCCCGAACTGATCCGTGAACTCATGAAAAGACTGAAGGATAAGCGCGTTTCCATTTCCCTGCCGAGCCTGCGGATCGACAGCGTGCTGAAGGAGAGCCTGGAAGAGACACAGCAGGTCAAAAAAACAAGCCTGACTTTCGCTCCCGAAGCCGGAACACAGCGGATGCGGGACGTAATCAACAAAGGCGTAACGGAAAAAGACCTGCTGGAAAAAGTAAGGGATGCATTTGAAGGCGGCTGGAGCAGTGTGAAACTCTATTTTATGTCCGGCCTGCCGACAGAAACCGACGCGGACCTGGACGGCATTGCCGACCTGGCCAGGAAAGTCATTGCGGAATACTTCAATGTGCCCAAAACACAGCGCGCCAAAGGCCTGCGGGTGACAGTAAGCGTAAGCGTTTTTGTGCCAAAGCCGTTTACGCCGTTTCAGTGGGCCGCGCAGGATACTGTGGAGGAAAACCTGAGAAAGCAGGAGCACCTGAAGCAGGTGCTTAATATCAAAGGGGTTACATTCCACTGGCATGAACCCTATGTGAGCTTTCTGGAAGCATGCTTTGCCCGCGGAGACCGGAGGATGGGGAAGGTGCTGCGGACTGCTTACGAAAAAGGATGCATTCTGGACGGATGGAATGAAACATTCCGATATGATTTATGGATGGAAGCTTTTAAGGAATGCGGCCTGGATCCCGCGTTTTACGCGAACAGGGAAAGACCTGCGGATGAAATTCTGCCATGGGATCATATTGACTGCGGCGTAACAAAAGACTTCTTCCGGCGGGAAAAGGAAAAGAGTGACCGGGCCGAAACCACCAAAGACTGCCGGAAGGGATGCAACGGATGCGGACTTCAGCGCTGGAAGGGAGTGTGCAGCTATGCGAATGCTGGCAGTGTTTGAGAAAAGCGAGCGAATAAGGCATATCGGCCATCTTGATATCCAGCGGTCAGTACAGAGGGGCCTGCGGAGAAGCGGGCTGCCGGTTGCTTATTCGAAAGGTTTTAATCCGCATATTCTGGTTACTTTTGCAAGCGCGCTGAGCACCGGTGCCTGCGGTAAGCGTGAGATCATGGATGTAACAATGGAGGAGGAGGTCAGCGAAGCGGTTTTTCTTGAGAAGATGAACCGGGCAATGCCTCAGGAAATGCAGCTGTGTGAAGCCAGGGCTGTGGATCAGAAGTACCCGGCGCTTATGGCGAGCCTGCAGGCTGCCCGGTACGACCTGCTGATCAGGGATCAGGCGCAGGCGGAAAAACTGACCGGCGCCATTCCGGGAATGATGGCAAGGGAAACGGTTACCGCCATGCGGAAAACCAAAACCGCCCTGAAAGAATGTGACATTAAACCGCTTATATACGAACTGACCGCAGAAGGACAGCATATTTTTGCAACGCTTGTGCTGACTGAAAGGGAAGCCTGCAAACCGGGCATGCTGATAGAAGCACTCTCCCGGGAGGCCGGCCTGGAAAGCGAAGTCCGGATGCTGATCACAAGGACGGGACTGTACGGCAAAAACGCAGAGGGCAGCCTGATCCCGCTGGAGCAAATGTAGGATGAAGAGGATTATCATATCCGGCACAGATTACTGTGCTGTAACGGAAGACGGAAAACTGGTTGAATACCTGCCGCTGACGAAAGACGATCGGTGCGGCGATATCCTGCTGGGCAGAATCGACCGCATTATGCCTGGAATGAACTGTGCGTTTGTCAATATCGGCAGGAAAATGAACGGATTCCTGCCTCTGGAAGAAGCCAGCAACAGTTTCAGCGGGAATAAGATCCGCAGCGGAGACATGATGGCACTGCAGATCAAAAAGGAGGAGCATGGCGGGAAAGGGGCTTTTCTGACGCGTGATATCACACTGCCTGGAAAGCTGGTGATTCTGATGCCGATGAACCGCTATATCGGAGTCAGCACCCGCATAGCTGATGAAAAAACACGGGACCGCCTGAAAGAAACCGGTAAAAGAATCGCAGACGGAAAATTCGGACTGATTATGCGATATGCATCATCAGACGCGGCGGAAGGAGAAATCCGGGAAGAAACCGAAGAGGCGCTCATCAGGTGGAATGAGATTCTCAGCGAGGCAATCAAAGGCGGACAGGCCGGGAAAATCCTGATGCAGGGTGATCCGGCGGAACAGTTGAAAAAGGACTATCTTCCAAGGGGAGTGGAAGAAATCCGGGAAGAGAATGTACCGGATCCTGAGCTGCTAAGGCAGTTAAAACTTGCCGGTGAGCGGATTCTTCCATTGCCTTCCGGCGGAAACATTATTATCGACAGATGCGAAGCGATGACTGTGATTGACGTCAACACAGCATCGGCAGCAGGACTTCAGAATAAAGAGCAGACAGTACTGCAGACGAACCTGGAAGCCTGCGGACTGATTGCCCGGCAGGTAAGACTGCGGAATCTCAGCGGAATCATCCTGATAGATTTTATCGATATGGAAACCGAAACAGACCAAAGTCTTGTCATGGAAACATTGGAGGAATGTTTCCGGCAGGATCGTGTCAAGACGGTAATCCATGGATGGACTCACCTGGGACTGATGGAAATGACAAGGAAGAGAACAAGGCGGGAAAGATCGGAATGAACGGAACAAACAGAGCGGAGATACTGGTACCGGCAGAAGAAATTGAAAAGCAGCGCCGCTTTTCAGATGCAATCCGTATGCTTCCGCACAGGCCGAAAAGTTATCATGTGGTCACTTACGGATGTCAGATGAACGCGCATGACAGTGAGAAGATTGCCGGGATGCTGGAAGAGATGGGCCTCAAGGCGGCAGATACACGGGAAGAGGCCGATTTTGTGATTTTCAACACCTGCTGCGTTCGTGAAAACGCAGAAAGGCGCGCGCTGGGCAACGTCACCTGGCTGAAGGAAGTCCGGAAGAACAGGCCGGAAATGCTGATTGCTGTTTGCGGCTGCATGATACAGGAACCCGGGATGGCTGAAAAGATCCTGAAGCAATATAAGTTTATCGATCTTGCTTTCGGGACGGCCAATCTGCACAAAATGCCCGAAATGATGTATGAACTGATTAACGGCGGAAACCGGCAGGTGATTGTGGAAGAACGGGATGTGATTCCGGAAGGCGTTCCCGTAAAGCGGCTGAGACATGATGCTGCCTATCTGACAATCATGTACGGCTGTGATAATTTCTGCAGTTACTGTATTGTGCCGTACGTTCGCGGCAGGGAACGCAGCCGGGATCCTGAAACGATCCTGCGGGAAGCTGAAAGGCTGATGCAGGGCGGAGTCAAGGAAATCATGCTGCTCGGACAAAATGTAAACAGTTACGGTAAGGGTGTTCCGGGCAATCCGACATTTGCCGGATTGCTGAAACAACTGGACAGCATCGGTATTCCGCGTATCAGGTTTATGACAAGCCATCCGAAGGACCTGAGTGATGACCTGATCGAAGTGATGGCATGCGGAAAGCATATCCTGCCGCAATTCCACCTGCCGGTTCAGAGCGGGAACAATGAGATTCTGCAGAAGATGAACCGGCATTATACCCGGGAACAATACCTGGACAGGGTACAAAAACTACGCAATGCGATTCCCGGGATTGGACTGAGCACGGATATCATTGTCGGATTTCCCGGGGAAACGGAAGAACAATTCCTGGATACGATGAGTCTGGTAAACGAGGTACGCTATGACAGCGCGTTTACCTTTATTTACAGCCCGAGAACAGGAACCAGGGCAGCTGAAATGCCGGGCATGCTGACAGAAGAGGCTGCAACCGAACGGATACAACGGCTGATTGCTCTGCAGGAGGAACTGCAGCAGGAGACGCTGCAGCGGTTCATAGGCATGGAAGAAGAAATCCTGGTGGAAGGAATCAGCAGAAGAAGCAGCAGGGCAGTATCCGGCAAAGGGAAACATGCTGTTTCCGTCACGGTGGAGGGAAGCGAAGCCGATATCGGACAGATTATGAAATGCAGGATTGTCGGACTGAAGAACAACACGCTTGTCGGCGACAGGCTGTGAGATAAGGAGGATATATTCCATGAGGGCAGTAATGACAAAAGCACAGGAGCTGGCGGAAGAAATCCTGAACAGCGGGATTTATCAGAAAATGAAAAAGCTGGAGGGTGTGGTCCGGCACGATCCGGAGGCTGCCGAAGCACTGGGGGATATGATTGAAAAACGCAGCCGGGTGGAAACAATTCTTTCTTCTGCCGATATGGATCCGAATGAACTGGCAAAAGCCAGCGCCGAAATGGAAGAGGCGGAGAAACGGATGAACAGCAATGAAAAGATCATTGAACTGAAAGAGGCAAGAAAAGATTTTCAGACAATGATGGATAATGTGAACCAGATTCTGCGGCTGGTCATTACGGGACAGGTCGATGAAGGACGGAGCGGAGCAGCCGCCTGCAGCGGAAACTGCAGCAGCTGCAGCGGATGTAACTGAGAGAGGAATCGTCAATATGGCACTTTCACCCATGATGCAGCAATATCTGCGCATCCATGAACAATATGCGGACTGCCTGCTGCTTTTCCGGCTGGGAGATTTTTATGAGCTGTTCTTTGAAGACGCGAAAACAGCCTCCCGCGAGCTGGAGCTGACACTGACCGGCAAGGACTGCGGCCTGGAGGAACGGGCGCCGATGTGCGGCGTTCCGTATCATTCAGTGAATACATATATCGAAAAGCTGATCGGTAAAGGCTATAAGGTGGCGATCTGCGAGCAGACGGAAGACCCGGCGCTGGCCAAGGGCCTTGTTCAGCGGGATGTTGTTCGGGTTATCACAGCGGGCACCGTGACAGATCCGACGATGCTTGAAGACAAAGCGAACAATTACCTGATGTGCGTGATGCTGAACGGTAATCACGCAGGAATTGCCTATACCGATGTTTCCACCGGTGAATTTTATGTGATGGAACCTGATATTTCCATGCTGGGCGCGCAGATCGCCAGGATCAGTCCGATGGAAATCATATGCAATAATGCTGATAACCTTCGCGCCGCAACAGGATGGACAGCCGGTTCCGTCAGCGAAACACCGGCTGCCTGGTTCCAGTTCAGAAACGCAGGCGAGATGATATGCGAACAGTTTCATCTGACGCAGCTGACATCACTTGGGCTGGATGAAAGGAAAGAAGCGGCGTGTGCGGCAGGCGCGCTTCTGCGTTATCTGCACGAAACGCAGAAAAACAGCCTTGAACATATTCGTACACTGCGGTTCGCTGAAAACGGAAGGACCATGCTGCTTGACCAGAATACACGCCGGAACCTGGAGCTGACCGAAAGCCTGAGAGGTGACAGAAGAAAAGGGACATTGCTGTCACTGCTGGATAAAACACGGACAGCTATGGGCGGGAGATTGCTGCGAAGCTGGGTTGAGCAGCCTCTTCTTGACAGAAAGGACATTATCAGCAGACTTGATGCGGTTGAAACGCTGGCTAAGGACCGGGTGCTTGGAATGTCGCTGGCTGATGAGCTGGAAGGCGTTTACGATATGGAGCGCATGATGAACAAGGTTGCGTACCGTAATATGAATGCCAGGGATTGCCTTGCCCTGTGTGCAAGCCTGAAAAAAATCCCGGAAATCCGCCTGCTCCTGTCGGATGCTGCGGGAACAGAACTTCAAAATATCCGTGATGAGCTGGATCCGCTGGAAGAACTGACGGATTTACTGGATCGTTCGATTCATCCGGACGCACCTGTTGTTATAACCGAAGGAGGAATCATCCGGGATGGTTATTCTTCTGCACTGGATGAATACCGGGAAGCGCAGAATAATGGAAAGCAATGGATCCTTGATGTTGAAACGCAGGAACGGGAAGCAACCGGAATCAAAAACCTCCGGGTACAGTACAACAAGGTTTTCGGGTATTATATCGAGGTTACAAAAAGCTTCCTGAACCTTGTTCCTGAACGATATATGCGCAAACAAACGCTGACCAACGCCGAACGCTTTATGACACCGGAACTGAAGGAAGTTGAACAGAAGATCATCGGGGCACAGGAACAGAGTGTGAGGCTGGAGCTGCAATTGTTCAATGAAATCCGTGACAGGATCGCTGAGAGGATAGACAAAATCCAAAGGAATGCTGAAGCGCTAAAAAAACTGGATGCTTTTCAAAGCCTCGGAACTGTTGCGTCTGAAAACCGATACATACGTCCTGAAATCACCACGGACGGTGTTGTTTCCATTAAGGAAGGCAGGCATCCGGTGGTTGAGCATTATATGAAGGATGGTGAATTTATCCCGAACGACACGCTGCTTGATGATGATGAAAACAGGATGATGATCATTACGGGCCCCAATATGGCCGGCAAAAGCACCTATATGAGGCAGGTGGCTCTTATCTGCCTGATGGCGCAGATCGGCAGTTTTGTTCCGGCCTCAGAAGCACATCTTTCTGTATGTGACCGGATTTTTACACGGGTAGGCGCCAGTGATGACCTGGCCAGCGGACAGAGCACTTTCATGGTTGAAATGAGTGAGACGGCATATATTCTGAGAAACGCAACAAAAGACAGCCTGATCATTCTGGATGAGATCGGCCGGGGTACAAGCACCTTTGACGGGCTTGCTATTGCCTGGTCCGTAGTGGAATATATCGCCAACAAAGAGATCATCGGCGCCAAGACCTTGTTTGCCACACACTATCATGAACTGAGCGAACTGGAAGGGCACCTTGAAGGAGTCAAAAATTTCTGCATATCTGTCAAGGAACACGGGGAAGAGGTTCTTTTCCTGCGTAAAATAGTCAGGGGCGGCGCAGACAAAAGTTTCGGCGTACATGTGGCCAGGCTGGCCGGCATACCGCACCCTGTTATCGTACGGGCTCATGAAATACAGGCAAGGCTGGAAGTCAGCGATATCAACCAGAACAGGATCGGACAGAATATTCTTGCTGAAGAACCGGTCAACAGGAAGAATGAACAGCTGGATCTGTTTGAGTATAAAAAAGATGAAATCATTCAGGAACTGCAGCAAATCGACGTTATGGCCATTACGCCCATGGACGCGATGAACACGTTGTTCCTGCTTCGCGAAAAAGCCAGAAAACTGTAATTAAGGAGAATCCCATGGCGAAAATCAAACTGCTGAGCGATAACCTGATCGGTAAAATTGCTGCCGGCGAAGTGGTTGAAAGGCCTGCCGCGGCGATTAAGGAACTGGTTGAAAACAGTCTGGATGCAGGCGCGACCGCTGTCACTGTTGAAATCCGCGAAGGCGGGCTGAACAGCATCCGTGTTTCAGATAACGGCTGCGGAATTGATGAAAGTGATATACGTATGGCTTTTGAACGCCACGCAACCAGCAAAATCAGCAGGGAGCAGGAACTCAGCGCCATTTCTACACTCGGCTTCCGGGGAGAAGCGCTTGCGAGCATTGCAGCCGTATCCAGAGTCACAATGGTGACAAGAACCAGGGAGAATGATACGGGCATAAAGGTGATCAATGAGGGCGGGAAAATTACAGGTATCACAGAAACAGCCTGTCCCACCGGAACGACCGTTACGGTAAATGACCTGTTTTACAATGTGCCTGTGAGAAAAGGCTTTATGAAAAAAGCATCCCAGGAAGCCGGCGCTGTCCATGACCTGATGGTACAGATGATCCTGAGCAGGCCCGATGTCAGTTTCCGGTATATTTCCGAGGGCAAAACGGAATACCATTCTCCGGGAGACGGACAGGCCCTGACCGCCGTACAGACGATATACGGCAGCAGGGCGGCACGGAGCATGCGGCCTGTGGACGATCACCTGAACGGACTGATCATTAAAGGATATATCGGTACGGGTGAAAACGCCAGGGGAAACCGAAACCACGAACTGTTCTTTATCAACGGAAGGGTGATGCACAGCAGGCTGCTGAATGATGCGGTTGAAACAGCGGCAAGGGAAAGGGTGATGATCGGCAGGTTTCCTGTTTGCGCGCTGTATATCACAATCGCATATGAAGCTGTGGATGTAAATGTTCACCCCAATAAACTTGAAGTACGTTTCAGAGATGAGAAAGGGGTTTATGAAGCGGTATTCAACGCGGTGCTGCTGGCGCTGAAAGATGAAAACGCATTTGAGAAACCTGTTCAGATGCAGCTGGATAAAACGCCTGGTGTTCTTCAGAAAGAGAAAGAAAACGCCATCCTCCCGAAACCGACTGTTATTCCCGCAGGGAATGCCAGTCAGCCGGCAGAAGTACAGATCACATCAAAACTGCCCCGGACTGCAGCGCTTCCCCCGCAGGAATCCAAACCAATCCCCGAGTACAGACCGGCCGAGCCGATAACGCCTGCAGCAAAACAGCTTTTCGCGGCAGATGCGAAACCGTCTGTTTATACAGGAACGACTGAAAAGAGGACGAGCCCGGTTCTGCGCGAAAAAACAGAACAGATTGACACAATGCTGGCCGGCTCACCGAAGCCGATGCGTGTATTCGGAGCGCTTTTCAACACTTATATACTGGTTGAATATGAAGACCAGCTGCTTTTGGTGGACCAGCACGCTGTTCACGAACGGCTGCTGTATGACAGGCTGATGGCTGAATTTGCCGGCAGGCAATATACCGGGCAGGAACTTCTCGTTCCGATTGTGATCAGCGTAACAAACCGTGAGCAGAGACTGCTTGAAGAGAACCGGGAAACGCTTGAGAGTATCGGATTATGCATTGAATCATTCGGAGAAAAGGATATCGCTGTCCGGACTATTCCGATGATTCTCGGAGAAACCCAGACCCGGGATTTCGTGAGGGAAGTCATCACGGAACTCGAAAAAGGGAAGGATCCGGCCTTTGAGAAGAAAAGGGCAGCACTGCTGCAATCCGCCTGCAAACATGCAGTCAAAGGCGGTGAACCACTGACGGAAGACCAGATCAGGAGCCTGCTGGATACAATGATCGGACAGAAGGTTACACCGACATGCCCGCATGGCAGGCCGCTGGTGGTTGCAATCACCCACAGGGAGCTGGACAAGAAGTTTAAACGTATACAGGCATAAACCGGAGAAAAACATGGATGACAAAATAATCTGCAGGGTTCTGACCGGTCCGACGGCCAGCGGTAAAACCAGTATCGGTATTGAGCTGGCTGTTCAGGAAGGCTGGGACATTATCTGCATGGACAGCATGCAGATATACCGGAGAATGAATATCGGAACCGCCAAGCCGACCGAAAAGGAAATGCGCGGCGTAAAGCACCATATGATGGATATCTGTGAACCGACGGATACTTACAGCGTATCATCATACAGGGATGCCGCTGAAAAACTGATCGCTGACCTGTATTATCACCAGCACAGGGAAGTGCTTTTTGTCGGCGGAACAGTTCTTTATCTCCAGGCTCTGATCCATCCGATGGGCATGGGTTTTGTGGCAGCGGATGAACGGCTCAGGATGGAATTAAACCGGATGGCGGAAACGCAGGAAGGGAAGCGGGAACTGCATCAACGGCTTGAAAGAATTGATCCGGACACAGCGGAAAGACTGCCTGTCAATGATATACGAAGAGTAATACGCGCAATTGAAGTTTATGAATCAACGGGTATCCCTTTTTCCAGGCAGCCTCAGCGAAACACAAAGGAGGAAAATCAGTTTTCCTGGCGCATTGTTTCAACGGCTATGGACAGGCAACTGCTTTATGAACGGATCAACAGGAGAGTTACGCAAATGATCAGGGACGGACTTGAAGAGGAAGTCGCGTCACTGCTGGAAGAAGGCGTGCCGGAAGATGCCCAGAGCATGAACGGCCTGGGATACAAGGAAATGATCCCTGTGATCCGCGGTGAATGCAGCCTGGAGGATGCGGCGGAAAGAATCAGGACCGGAACCAGACATTACGCCAAGCGCCAGATGACATTCCTGCATAAGGAAGAATCCATCAGATACGTGAGAACAGACGAAGAAAACGCCATCAGGCAGATTCGTCAATACCTGACACAAGGAGAATAACCATGAATGTTGAGCAATTGATTATACAGGCTGAAGCGGATTTAAAGCAGGCTTTTGATCAGATTGAGAAAAACGAGGAAACCAGGACAAGACAGGTCCTGGATGCATTCAGGAAAGAAGAAGTCAGTTACAGGCATTTTGCCCCGACAACCGGCTACGGATATGATGACATCGGAAGGGATACGATCGAGCGCATTTATGCTTCCGTATTTCACACGGAAGCGGCTCTGATGAGGCCGCACATTGCAAGCGGCACTGCTGCGCTGAGCCTTACGTTGTTTGGCATGACAAAGCCCGGCGATCAGATTCTCAGTGTCACAGGCCTGCCGTATGATACACTGCACGGTGTGATCGGTATCGGGGAGAAAAAGACACCCGGCTCGCTGAAAGAGGCCGGAGTATCTTTTGACTGTGTTGAACTGAAGGACGGAAGAATCGATGTGGCCGCTGTTGAAAAGGCAATCACGGACCGAACCGCAATGATCATAGGCCAGCGCAGCAGGGGCTACGCATGGCGCCCCAGCCTTTTTCCGGAAGATTTTGCGGAAGTGGCAGACATGATTCACAGCAGGCATCCGGGTGTAAAACTGATGGTGGATAATTGCTACGGTGAATTTGTCTGCAAAGACGAACCAACGGATTACGGCGCGGATCTGTGCGTCGGCAGCCTGATAAAAAATCCGGGAGGCGGTATCGCACCTGCGGGAGGTTATATTGCCGGAAGAAAAGATGATATTGAACGCATTGCGGGCAGACTGACGGCACCCGGACTCGGCAGGGAACTGGGATCCTATGAAGCATCATACAGGCCGTATTACCAGGGGCTGTTCATGGCGCCGCATACTGTTTCGCAGGCATTGAAAACGGCGCTTCTTGCTTCGAGAATTTTCGAACTGCTGGGAATGAATACCTCGCCTTCTTCCGATGAAAGGCGTGCGGATATTATACAGGCGATACAAATGCAGGACCCGTATCGGCTGGTGGCTTTCTGCCAGGGGATCCAGTCGGTAAGTCCGGTTGACAGCATGGCCCTGCCAGAACCCTGGGATATGCCGGGATATGATGATCAGGTTGTGATGGCTGCCGGTACTTTTGTCGCAGGTGCAAGTATCGAACTGAGCGCAGACGGTCCCATGAGGCCGCCGTATACTGCTTATATGCAGGGAGGACTGACGTATATTCACGGACGGATCGCCATGGCGGAAGCGTTGAACAGGATGATTGAAAACGGATCGCTGCCGGGTGCCTGATTCTTGACAACAGCAGACCTGAATCATATAATAAATTCAATGTTTTTCACTATTGAAATCATTTGATCGGAGGAACGGAAATGGACATTCAGACACTTGAGAAATACGCACGGCAGGTTAGAAGAGACATCATCATCATGACTGCCGCTGCCGGTGCCGGTCATCCCGGCGGATCCCTTTCCAGCACGGAAGCGTTTGTCGCGCTGTATTTTGACGTAATGAACGTTGATCCAAAGGATGACAAGAATCCTGATCGTGACAGATTTGTTCTTTCCAAAGGCCACTCTGCTCCGGGCCTTTATGGAACACTTTGTGAACGCGGTTTTTTCGGCAGGGAAGAATTCGATCATTTCCGTCAGCTTCACGGTATTCTTCAGGGGCATCCGGACACGAAAAAATGTCCCGGTGTTGACGCTTCAACAGGCTCGCTCGGGCAGGGCATCTCCATTGCCGTAGGTATGGCCCTCGGCGCGAAACACACCGGAAATAAATGCCATGTGTATACCATTATCGGTGACGGAGAGAGCCAGGAAGGCCTTGTATGGGAAGCCAGCATGGCAGCGGCTCATTACAAGCTCGACAATCTGACGGTCATTCTGGATCATAACGGCCTGCAGATTGACGGAACCAATGATGAAGTAATGAGCCTGGGTGATATCAAAGCAAAAGCAGTCGCTTTCGGGTATGATGTGATTGAAGTGGCTGACGGGAACGATATGAAACAGGTTGTCGAAGCGCTTCATGTTCCTGCGTGTCCCGGAAAACCGAGATATATTATCCTGAACACCCTCAAAGGCAAAGGTGTCAGCTTTATGGAAGGCCAGGTCGGCTGGCACGGAAAGGCACCGAATGCTGAACAGGCGGCTCAGGCACTGAAAGAATTGGAGGGCTGATCAAGATGGAAAAGAAAGCGATACGCGTTGCATATGGCGAAGCCCTTGTCAAACTGGGCGAAAATAACGAAAAAGTCGTAGTCCTTGACGCGGACCTGGCCGGCGCTACCATGACAAACGGTTTCAAAAAGGCATATCCGGACCGCTTTTATGATCTCGGTATTGCCGAAGCCAATATGGTTGACGTCGCGGCCGGTATGAGTACCATGGGTCTGATTCCGTTCTGTTCAACTTTCGCTGTTTTTGCCGGCAGAAACTATGATCAGATCAGAAACGGCGTGTGTTACCCTAAATTCAACGTGAAGTTCGGATTCAGCCATGCCGGAATTACGTTGGGTGAAGACGGCGGCAGCCATCAGGCAATCGAAGATATTGCGCTGATGCGTGTGCTTCCCGGCATGACCGTTTTTGTTCCTGCGGATGCAAACGAATGCTATGAATGCGTTGAAGCAGCGGCAAAAATTGAAGGCCCTGTTTATATCCGTACTTCAAGACTGGCTACTCCGGTTTATGATCCCAGACCGTTTACGGTCGGAAAAGGTTCCGTGATTCGCGATGGCAGTGACTGCGCCATCTTTTCCTGCGGCATCATGCTGGAACATGCGCTTGAAGCAGCCGATATTCTGGCTGAAAAGGGAATCAGTGCCGCTGTCGTGTCCTTCCACACACTGAAGCCTTTTGATGAAGAGCTTGCCTGTACCTATACTGCCAGGTGTAAGAAAATATTTACCGTTGAAGAGCATTCTGTGATCGGCGGACTGGGAGACGCAGTTGCCTCGGCCATCATCGGCAAAGGCGTTGAGAAGTTCATGAAAATCGGAATTAACGATGTTTTCGGACAGAGCGGAAAACCTGCCGATTTGTTGAAAGAATATGAACTGACAGGTCCTCAGATTGCCGAGAAGATCCTGAAGAATCTTTGATCTTAAATTCCCCCTTTCCAGTATGCTTTTCGCACGGAAAGGGGGATATTTGCCCATTCGGAAGACGAAGGGGATGATATCCATGTATGCATTTATCGTAAATCCCAAAGCGGGTAATGGCTTTTCCTTACAGGCCATGAAAAAGATCGAATGGATCCTTCAGGAAAGGAATGCGGAATATCGTATTCATACAACCGAATTTCCCGGACATGCACGGGAAATCGCCGCTGACCTGGCGAAGGATGAAGAGGTTTCGGTTGTTGTTTCGGTTGGGGGAGACGGAACTGCCGGAGAAGTGGCTTCCGGACTTGTGGGGACCGATAAACCGATGGGAATCATACCCGCGGGAACAGGCAATGACTTTATCAAAACAGTAAACATTCCGAATGATCCGGAGAAAGCATTGGAGCTTATTCTTTCCGGAAAACCGCTTCCTACAGACACCGGGCTTTACAACGATCAGTTTTTTCTGAATGTCTGCGGAACGGGTTTCGATGTTACTGTGCTGGATTACGCGGAAAAAGAAAAGTTAAAGCACAGAGGCCTTCTTCCGTACTTTCTGGGCCTGATCAAAGCGATATTTCATTATCGCAGCGTGAGACTGTCGATTACGGCAGACGATAAACAGACAGAAGGAGAATACCTGATCTGCTCCATAGCAAACGGCCGTTATATCGGCGGCGGTATTCCCATTTGCCCGACTGCCGACCCGGATGACGGCCTCCTGGATCTTGTGCTGGTCAGAAGTGTTCACAGATGGCAGATTCCGTTTTATCTTCCCGGACTGATGCTTTCACGCATTTTGCATTTCGGTATTACGAAACATGAGCTGATTTCAAAAGTCCGTATTACCGGGAAAAATCTTCGCGTGAATATTGACGGAGATATCCTGCCCATGTCAGATGTGGTCTTCAGCATTAATCCCCGATCGCTTCAACTGATCCGCTGATTATCTATTTTTCTCTTCACAAGGAGGAACAATCTTTGGCTGGTATAAACAATTTGCGCGAAAAAGCTAAAAGCATCTGGCTGAAAGGGATGGAGGTTGTCGGTAATACCGCCGCCAATATCGCAAGCAACACCAGATACAAAGTGGATGAAGTGACTCTGCAGAATAAACGCAGGGAAATCATGAATGACCTGGCGGTCAAGACCTATTCCCTGTGGCTGAAGGGGATCCGTTTGCCCGAAGAACTGCAAAAAATGCTCAACGAACTCCGGAACCTGGATGATCAGTTGAATGACATGAGAGCAGCCAAATATGCTTCATCGGACAAGCTTCCGGAGAAAGAAGATTTAACAGATCCTGAAAACCCGGATTCTTGCGGGGAGGAACCGGACGCGGCTGTAAACAGCATTCCTTCACCGGTCAGCAATGAAATAAACGGTTTGTTTGACAATACGGTATCTGTCGGCCAGATGGCCCGGAAAGTCAATCATTCACTTGAACAGATGAGTGATCGTATCCGTCGCTTCCCGCAAAGTGAAGAGACAACGGAAGAGGCAGAAAGACAGGAATAATACAGGCATGAAATACGGAATCTTCTTTATCCTGATTTTGTTTTCTCTTGTCCTGAGCTCTGCGGCTTGTTGCAGCGGGCAGCCGGACACGAATATCATGATACCGGATTCAGCCTGGACATGGAATCCGGGCGCCATCAATCAGTTTTCCGGTGAGTATGATCTGTCTGAATTCCGGGATATAACATTGAGTATCCGTATCACTTCTGACCTTCCGCAGGAAGAGGATACGGAAACAGACAATGCCGTTGTTTTTACCACGATAAACGGAAAACGCATTCCTGTACTGAAACAGGGAAGTAATGTTCAGTTTACCCCGGATGCAGATAACCCGTTATTCCGCTTTACAGGCCAGATCAAACTTCCGAAAAAGCATCGCGTAAACAAGGTGAATTTTCAGCTTTTGTTTTATGACGGTGACGGTAATGAAATCAAAAAAACGGCGGTTTCTGCCGTTTCAAGGGAAACAACAGGAGACATTTCGGACGGATCATTCTACATTTCTCTGGACATTCAGGGAATCACCATGATTCTTTCCGCTGCTGCGGCCGTAATCTGGATCTGCGCATTGTGCAGATCGCGTATAAACAGAAAAAAGAACAGGAACGGAGAAATGAACTATGCAGATTTATAACAGCCTGACAAGGAAAAAAGAGGAATTTAAACCGATTCGTGAAGGAAAAGCAGGCATATATGCGTGCGGACCGACTGTATATAATTATTTTCATATCGGAAACGCCAGACCGTTCATCACCTTTGATGTCCTCAGAAGACAACTTGAGCGCGAAGGATATGAAGTGACTTTTGTCCAGAATTTTACAGATATAGATGACAAAATGATCAAAAGGGCGAATGAGGAAGGAATTACGGTAAAGGATCTGGCTGACCGCTTTATTGCTGAGTATTACATTGATGCAAAAGCGCTTGGAATCCGTCCGGCCACAGTGCATCCCAAAGCGACGGAACACATCCCTGAAATCATTGATCTGATTTCCCGGCTGATTCGGAACGGTCATGCATATGCCACACCTTCCGGTGATGTATATTACCGGGTTTCCGCTTTTCCCGGATACGGAAAACTATCGGGACAAAACATGGAAGAGCGGGAAACAGGCGCAAGCGACAGGCTCAATGTTGAAACAGAAAAAGAATCACCTGAAGATTTTGCACTCTGGAAAGCGCAGAAGCCGGGAGAACCTGCATGGGAGAGCCCCTGGGGCATGGGCAGGCCCGGATGGCACATTGAATGCTCAGCCATGAGCATGAAATATCTCGGTGAAACTTTTGATATCCACTGCGGCGGTAAGGATTTGCTGTTTCCCCATCATGAAAACGAAATCGCGCAGAGTGAAGGGGCAACCGGAAAGCCTTATGTCCATTACTGGATGCATAACGGTTTTATTAATGTTGACAACCAGAAAATGAGCAAAAGCCTGAACAATTTCTTCACCGTGCGCGATATTGCCAAAGAATACGATCTTGAGGCAGTTCGCCTGTTTATGCTGAGTGCTCATTACCGCAGCCCGATCAATTTCAGCCGTGACCAGATCGAAGCCGCGAACGCAAGTCTTAATCGTCTTTATACTGCCAGGAATTCCATTTTGTTCCAGATTGAAAACGGTGAAGACAGACCGCTGAATGAGGCGGAAAGCGCATTTGTTCAGCGTCTTGAGGCATACGAAAAGAAATTCGATGAATCAATGGATGATGATATGAATACTGCAGATGCGCTCGGCGCCATATTCGAAATGGTCAAAGATGCCAATGTATCTGTAACGCAGGGCGCCTCAAAGGAAGCGGCGCGTTCTGCGCTGAAAAGCCTCGAAGCTGTATGCGATGTTCTCGGACTTCTGACAAAGAAGGAAGATGCGCTGCCGGAAGAAATTGCCCAAATGGTGAATGAAAGGGCCGAAGCCAGGAAAAACAAAGACTGGGCCAGAAGCGATGAATTGCGGGAAATGATCACGAAAGCCGGTTATATTCTGGAAGACACAAAACAAGGGCAGAAAGTACGGAAAGATGTCTGAAAAGGTCAGGAAACGGGCGGGGATCATTGCGGTTCTCCTGTCCCTTGCCTTATGCTCAGTCCCTTCTCTGTTCAGCGGCAGGAATCAGCTGATTATTTATCAGGCAGGAAATCATGTTTCATGGACAATCAAACCGGTTCTGTGTGAAAACAGGGGCATGATCTCTGTTAATACGGCAGACGCTGAAGAACTGACGGAAATACCGGGGGTTGGGGAAACAATATCTTCTCTGATTATTGCGGAACGGAAAAAAAACGGGCCCTTCTTTTATCCTGAAGATTTAATTGCGGTACATGGGATAGGAACTGTAACAATCAGTAGAATCAGGGATCTGATCAATCTGAGAATCAATTAAGGTGGGAAACAGAATGGCATACCGAGCGCTGTACCGGGAATGGCGGCCGAGAGACTTTTCACATGTAGTCGGCCAGAAAGCCATTATGGATACTTTACGAAACCAGGTCATGACCAGGAGAATCGCTCATGCGTATCTGTTTTGCGGATCCCGCGGTACAGGCAAAACATCAACGGCGAAAATACTTGCCAAAGCCATCAATTGCGACAGCCCCAAAGACGGAGATCCTTGCGGCGCCTGTCCGAACTGCCTGAGGGCTGATCTGGAAGAAACGCTCGATGTGATTGAAATAGACGCCGCAAGCAATAACGGTGTGGATGAAATCAGGGAATTAAGGGAAACTGTCAAATATCCGCCCCAGTACGGTACGTACAAGGTCTATATCATTGACGAAGTACATATGCTGTCTCCGTCAGCTTTCAATGCCCTGCTGAAAACACTTGAAGAACCGCCGGAACATATTGTGTTTATCCTGGCGACAACAGAACCGCAGAAACTGCCGGAAACAATCCTGAGCAGATGCCAGCGTTTTGACTTCGGAAGGATCGCTGTAACGGATATTGCCGGAAGACTGAAGGAAGCAGCAGACGGATGCGGCGCTGCGGTTACGGACGGCGCACTGATGCTGATTGCCCGGTCTGCTGAAGGCGGTATGCGTGATGCGCTCAGCCTTCTTGACATGTGTCTGGGATACAGTGATCACATTGATGAGGCGCTTGTCCGCAATATACTCGGAACGAGTGACAATGCGTTCCTGTTTGAGTTTTCAGACGCGCTGGCGGATACCGACGCGGGGAGAACATTCCATCTGATTGACCGGCTGATGAGGGATGGAAAGGATCCGGCTGTTTTTGCGCGTGATATGTGCAGACATATCCGGGCGCTTCTGATTGCCAAACTGAGTCCGGAAGAAATAACCGGCGTAATGGATATCTCAGCCGAAGAAGGAGAAGAATACCGCAGGCACGGCGAAAAGATGACCGTATCAAGGCTCATGAAGATTCTTGAACTGTTTATGTCCCTTGAGAATGAAATGCGGTATGCGTCCACGCCCAGGATCGCGCTTGAAAACGCCGCGCTTAAATGCTGCCTGAAACTGAAGGATACGGATGCTCAGACTTTATCCGACAGGATTACTGAGCTTGAGAACCAATTGCAAAAGCTGACGGATCTCATAAAGGACGGTTCTTTTAAGGCAGTACCGGTTTCGGAAACTTCTCAGCATAAATCGGCCGGCAAACCTGAGGAATCCTCAAAGGGCACTGTTCAGCCAAAGAAATCCCCCGTGAAGACCGGACCGGCTGCTGATGATGAGACTGCCTGGAAGGAAATGATGAGCGCTGTTCAGCGCACGGATATATCGCTGTGGAGTTTTCTTTCCCAGGGAAGACTGATTTCCGCCGCAGGACATCATTTCCGCTGGCAGGCAAACACTACCGAAGGCGAAGAACAGTATATCAGCCTGCTTAACAGGCCGGAGAAAGCGGGTATGCTTTCTGCCAAACTGTCTGAGATTACAGGTGTCCAGTGTGATTTTCTGGCTTTGGGTCATCAGTCTGATCTTCCTTCCGGAGAGGAAAGTGATGACGCATATATATCCCAAATATATGAAACTTTCGGCCAGGGGCCGGTTGATATTGTTGAATAAAAGGCAGGCCCGGCATTTATTGCCGGGCCTGCCTTTATGATAAATGGGTTCAGTTCAGTTCCTGCGCATCATTTTCGATCGTGACTTCTTCGACGCTGCGAATGGCCCAGCGGGCAACCACCATTGTCAGGTTATCCCGGCCGACGGAAAGGGTAATGGTGTCATCCTTGATGCCGGTAATCGTGCCGTAAATACCGCCGATTGTGCAGATCCTGTCACCGGCTTTCAGATTGTTCAGCATCTCTTTGACCTGCTTATCCTTTTTCCGCTGGGGACGAATAAGCATGAACCAGAAAACCACAAAAATCAGAAGCATGGGAGCCAAAGATACAACCAATGCCAAAGGGCTGCTCTGAGCTGCCGCTGCACTATCACCGGCTCCTCCGGCGTTTTCGGCATATGCGGTTGCAATTCCAAACAGATTCTCAAACATATCAGGGTAAACTCCTTTCAAAATCACTGAAGAGAATTATATCAGATGATTTGTCCGGTTACAAGGAAAAGCAGCAAAAAAGCATGATAACATATTACAGCAGTATATTTCTGGTTGCAACGATATCTGAACCCGTATTCAGAATGTCTGATATAATGACATCCCCAAGACGGACAGGCGCTTTCAGGGAAACGGAACTGAGGGCATCCATGATCTGCGGGATCTTGTCTTTGGGCACAGGTGAAGAAGTTTTAACCGAAAGGGGAATCCGGCTGCCTTCAACCGGAATCACAGCAGTAATCATCCTTTCGGGCAGTGTGCATTCCTGTTTGGCGTAAGCTGAGCCGCGCGGACATGTATTGCCGCTGACAGAAACGAATTCACCAGAATCAGACAGAACAACCTGCATACGGCAGCCGACAGGGCAATTGATACACGTGATGATCTGTTCCATATGATCAGTTCCTTTCCATTCTGACAGTAATACTGTCTCCGTTTACATGATTCAGCATTTCAGGCTTCAGAACTATATTCGCCATTTCACCGGGGGTAAAGATCATTGCTTTTTTCCGTGACAGGATTTGTCCGTCACATTCAATGACAGCCGAGCTGTTGCGGAAGACCTGCGTTGGCCTGAACATCAGCTGAATCTCCTGGTCTGCATCCCTGTGGATTTTTTGCGGAACTGTTCCGCGTACCCCGTCTCCGTCACAGACAGAGATAAAGGAGGTGGTATGTTTTTTGTTTCTGATGAATGCCGCAGCGGAAGCACCTGCTTTCTGGCTCTCGGCTGATACGTGATCCACAAGATCATGTACGTGCAGAACATTTCCGCAGGAAAAAATGCCGGGGATATTCGTTTCAAAAGTTTCATCCACAACGGCTCCGGAAGTGGACGGGGACAAAAGAATTCCAGCCCCTGTACTCAGTTCGTTTTCCGGTATCAGGCCACAGGACAGAAGAAGGGTATCACAGTCAAAATGTATCTCAGTTCCGGGTATGGGTTTTCGGTTCTGATCCACTCTGGAAACAGTGACCCCTTCAAGACGTTCCCGACCGGATATGTCAGTAACCGTATGATTCAGATAAAGAGGGATGTTATAATCCTGAAGGCATTGTACGATATTTCTGTTCAGACCTGAAGAATAGGGCATGATTTCAACGCATGCGAGAACGCTTGCTCCCTGGAGTGTCATTCTTCTTGCCATAATCAGTCCGATATCGCCGGATCCGAGGATCACCACTCTTTTTCCCGGCATGAAGCCCTCAAGATTGACAAAACGCTGCGCGGTGCCTGCGGAATAGATACCTGAACATCTTGTTCCGGGTGTGCACAGTGCGCCGCGCGGTCTTTCCCGGCATCCCATGGCGAGAATGACCGCGCCGGCTTCGATATGCTGAAGGCCTTTTTCCGCAGAAACACAGATAACAGAACGGTCTGCTGATAAAGAAAGGGCAGTGGTTGAACACTCAACCGGTATATTCAGGTCGCTGGCACGGTCAATGTCACGCTGGGCATATTCCGGCCCGGTCAGTTCCTCTTTAAAACGATGGAGGCCGAAGCCGTTATGGATACACTGCCGGAGAATTCCGCCGGGTTCTTTTTCACGTTCGATAACAAGGACGGATTCAACACCGCTTTCCCGGGCAGCCACAGCAGCTGCCAGCCCGGCAGGACCGGCTCCGATAATGAGTATATCAGTTTTCCGATTGATCATGATTTGATTCTCCCTTCAGGTAAGACTCGATGGATCCGGTCAAAAGGAAACTGCTTCCTCCGCTTTTTGTGATTTTCTGCAGGGGGATCCCTGTTTCTTCAGCGATAATATCCGCCACACGGGGCATACAAAAGCCACCCTGGCACCGGCCCATCCCGGCTCTTGTACGACGTTTTACCCCATCCACGGTCCTGGCGCCGACAGGACGATGAATTGCAGCGCGTATTTCAGCTTCTGTTACCATTTCGCACCGGCAGATAATATTTCCGTGCGCCGGATCAGACTCCACGGCAGAAGCACGTTCCTCATTGCTCATATCATGGAATGAACAGGAAGGAGCCTGGTATACAATGGTTTTTTCTTTGCGGACAAGATTCATATAATCCACGACCTGCCTGCAAAGATCCCGGGCAATAGCCGGGGCTGAAGAGAGTCCCGGGCTTTCAATGCCGATTGCTTCAAAATAACCGGGCACTTCCTTGTTCTGCCCGACAACAAAATCGCCGGAATTCAGATGCGCGCGGATTCCGCTGAAATTGGTAATATTCTGCCTGACGGATAAGGCAGGCCAGGTTCTGACTGCTTTGCGGATAATTTCAGAAAGTCCCTCGGCAGTTGTGGCTGTATCGCAGGGGTCGCTGATATCTTCAGCTGTTGGCCCGATAAGCATATTGCCGTGTACAGTCGGAGTCAGCAATACGCCTTTTCCCATATGTGAAGGGCATTGAAACACGGTACGGGAAAAGGGCTGTTCAGATGACCTGTCCAGCAGATAGTACTGACCGCGCCGATGGGTCATTTCCAGCTTTTCTTCACAGAGAATATTATGTATTTCGGCACCAAAGGATCCTGCGCAATTGATTACGACATGGCAATGAAAGGTATCACTGTTTGTCTGTACAGTAAACCCGTTGCTGTTTTTGATAACATTTTCCACAGTCTGATCAAACAAAAAGGTTGTGTTGTTTACAGCAGCATTATCAGCAAATGCATATGCAGCCTCATAGGGGCTGATAATTGCGCTGTCCGGAACATTGAGCGCACATACAACCTGCGGATTAATATTCGGTTCAAGGGCAAGGATTTCATCTTTTCCGATCAGGGAAAGATTCTCAACTCCGTTGCTTTCACCGCGCTTTTTCAAGGCCTCAACAGACTTGATTTCATTTTCATCAAGCGCTATCACCAAAGCGCCGCACCGCCTGTAGGGAATGTTGAGCTGACTGCAAAGAGACGGATACATGGATGAACCGAGGACGTTGTAGTATGCTTTCAATGATCCGGGCATTGCGTCATAGCCTGCGTGGATGATACCGCTGTTTGCCTTGGTAGCGCCTTCAGCGATATCAGAACCTTTTTCGAGAACGGTAACGGACGCCTGATACCCTGACAGTTCTCTGGCCAGGGCACAACCGGTGATACCGGAGCCGATAATAAGAATATCAGTTTTATAATCCATACAGATTCCTCCCTGTTTATTCAATATATCAAAATATGACATGATTCGCAATCCTTTCCGCGGATTCGGTTGATAATGAAAGAACCGGATGATATAATATATTATCTATGATTGTGAGGTGACATGATGATCACTACTATCTGCCTGAATCCGTGCTTTGACAAGACGGTTAATATTGATACCCTTCTGCCCGGTCAGGTTAACCGGATCCGCGATGCCAGGGTGGATATGGGCGGAAAAGGAATCAATGTTGCCGTTGTTGCCAAAAGACTCGGGCTTGATGTTCAGTGCATCGGCGTTATGGGAGAGAACGGTTCCGCGGACCTGAAAGGGATGATGGACCGGGAAGGATTAAAACATCAGTTCCTGCAGGTGGAAGGTCATGTGCGTACCAACCTGAAAGTCTGCAGTCTTGACGGCCAGGGGGTTACTGAATTCAATGAACCCGGAACGCCTCTGGATCAGAACTGCCTGAGCCGGTTTGCGGACCTGGCCGAACAGGCAACAAAGGACAGCGATATTATCGTGCTTACCGGCAGCCTTCCGCCCGGATGCCCGGAAGGGACATACCGTGATCTTATGCTTGCACTCAAAGGAAAAAAATGCATTCTGGATACCGAGGGCAAAGAACTTGAGCTTGCTGCAAAAGGAGCGAAACCATTTCTGATCAAGCCCAATCTGAGGGAAATGGAAGCTACACTCGGGATTGAACTGAGAACAATGCGGGCGATCCGGGATGCCGCGCTGCTGTTTATCAAGCTGGGCGTGCAGCATTCTGTTGTTTCCATGGGCGCCATGGGAGCCATGTATATTTCTGCTGAAAAAACGTTGTTCTCACCGGCGCTTCGTGTCAGCACCAAATCGACAGTCGGCGCAGGCGATGCAATGATCGGCGGCATTCTGCTCGGCTATGAGATTGAGAAGGATATGTCAAAAGCATTCCGTTACGGAATAGCTGCAGGCGCGGCAAGCGTTATGACAGAAGGCACACAGCTGATTGTCAAATCTGATTTTGACTATCTTCTTGAGCAGGTAAAAGTACAGGAAGTGTAAAAATGCTTTTTCATCGTTACAGGGCTGAATATACTGACGGTGTGATTGATCTGATTCCGATTCATATCGGAGCTCCGAACAGAGAGCTGGGCTTTGGCCATGAACAGATATGGCGGATTACTGTCCACAATGAAAGGGAAGAAATCGGACAGATCAGCTACAGGGACGGAGAAAGCAGATGCGTGTACTATTACGGGCATATCGGATATCATATTGATCCTCCTTACAGAGGCAATCACTTTGCGCTCCGTGCGTGCAGACTGATTGAGAGGGAAATTTCACTTTCCGGGAAAACATCTGTCGTCATTACCTGCGATCCGGACAACATTCCAAGCCGAAAAATCTGTATCAGGCTCGGATGCCTTTTTGAAAGAACCGCTGAAGTACCGGAAGACATTTATCGCAAATTTGAAATAAGCCGTACAAAATGCCGGTATATATGGCATATTGTACCCACAGATGAAAGATGAAAGAAAATATCAACGGTGTATCTATTCATTACCGGACAGAGGGAGAAAACGGCAGCAAGGTGCTTCTTCTTCACGGCTGGGGCTGTGACATGACAATGATGCAGCCTGTCGCAGAAGCGCTGAAACAGACACACAATGTACTGCTTGTTGATTTTCCGGGACATGGGCAAAGTGACCGGCCGCCGGAACCATGGGGAGTTCCGGAATATGCGGAATGCCTCTGGGAACTGCTTCAGAGACTGTCTTTTTTTCCGTGCTCAGTCATTGCCCACAGCTTTGGATGCAGAATTGCAACGTGGCTTGAAAAGGAAAAACCGTCACTGTTTCATAAGATCGTATTTACAGGTGCTGCGGGAATACGGCCGCAGCCCTCTGCCGAGGCGCAGAAAAAAAGCAAAAGATATCAGAAACTGAAGCAATACAGTGAAATGCTGAAGAAGCTTCCTTTGATGAAGTCTGTTGCTGAAGACATGCAGAACAAATTGAGACAGCGTTATGGCAGCCGGGATTACAATGCGCTGGACGAAGAAATGCGCAGGACTTTTGTTAAGGTCATCCAGCTTGATCTGACAGAATATTATGCCTGCTTTCATTCAAGCACTCTCCTGATATGGGGAGATGCCGATACTGAAACACCTCTGTGGATGGCAAAAGAAATGGAAAAACGCATCCCGGACTGCGGCCTTGTTGTTCTTGAGGGCGGAAGCCATTTTGCCTATCTGGAACAGATTTTCCGGTTTAATACAATTGTGCGGCAATTCCTGAAGGAGGATGAATGATATGTTTTTTGCACTTGTTCTCTGTATGGAAATTGCTTCCGCATGTCTTCTTGCGGGAAAACTTCTGATTCACTATTTTCAGCTTGAAAGTTACCAGTTTCCCGGATATTTCAGGACCATAAGGAGAAATCTTTTTAAATCAGTCTTACCGGGATTTTCCCTTTGCATCCTGCTGATTGCTGCCGTTTTGCTTGCATCCGGCATATTTCATTTACAGGGATGGCTTTTACTGGTTTTTGCCGGCGTTATTCTTATTCCGGGAGGATATCTGATCGGCAGGCTGTTTTCCGAAAAAAAAGCAAAAAAGGCATTGGCATATACACCGAGAATCAAACGATTTTATTGTGTGTCTTTTATTGTTTTCACGCTGATACTTTTTCTGCTTGCGCAGTCAGTTCATTCGGATGATATCCTGAATACTCAGAACAGGATTTCCACAGCTGCCATTCTGTTTTTCCCCATGCTTCTTCCGATATGGATCGCTGTGGGCGGCCTGCTTGCCTGGCCGGTGGAAAAAGCGATCAGTGAAATGTATTTCAGGGATGCGCAGCGTATTCTCCGGGAAAGAAACGATCTGATCCGGATAGGAATCACCGGAAGCTGGGGAAAGACCAGCGTGAAGTTTATCCTCGGCACGATACTTGAAGAAAAATACCATACACTTGTCACACCGGCCAGCTTTAATACGCCTATGGGTGTGACCAAGGTCATCAGGACGCGGCTTGAACCTTCCCATCGCGTATTTATCGCTGAAATGGGCGCAAGGCATGTCGGCGATATTAAAGAAATGTGCAGGCTTGTCCATCCGCAGAAAGGCGTTATTACTTCTGTCGGACCGCAGCATCTTGATACGTTTAAAACAACAGAGCGTGTGGCAAAAACAAAATTTGAGCTGATTGAATCTCTTCCGGCTGACGGATCGGCTTATTTCGCAGATGATCAGGATATATGCAGACAGTTGTATCAAAAAACCTCTGTACACAAAGTCATATCAGGACTTGACAGTCAGTACGACGATGTATGGGCAGAAGATATCACTTTTTCTCCCGAAGGCTGCAGTTTTCTGCTGTGCAGGGAAGGGGAGCGGATTCATTGCCATACACAGCTGCTCGGAGAACTGAATATCCGGAATATTCTGTTAAGTGCATCCGTAGCCATGGAAATGGGATTGTCACTGGCCCAGACAGCAAGGGGAATCAGCAGGATAAAGCCGATAGAGCACCGGCTTCAGCTGATCAGGCATCCGGGCGGGATAGCGGTCATTGATGATGCGTTTAACAGCAACATTCAGGGCGCAAAACAGGCATTCCAGGTACTGAAACAGTTTCCCCAAAACAGAATCATTGTGACTCCCGGAATGGTTGAACTGGGTGAAAAAGAATATGATATGAACCGTCAGTTCGGTGAAGCGATGGCTGACTGCTGCGATATTGCGATTCTTGTCGGAAAGAAAAGAAGCGAAGCAATCATCGAAGGACTGAAAAACAAAGGCGTTTCATCCGATTCTGTTCTGGTTGTGGCCAATCTGGATGAGGCAACTGTAAAACTCCGGGAAATCGGTGCCCCGGGAGATACAGTCCTGTTTGAAAACGATTTACCGGACAATTATACCGAAGCATAACGGAGGAAAAGAAAAATGAAAAAACAGATCGGTGTTATCTTTGGAAGCCGGAGCTGTGAAAGAGAAGTGGCAATTATCAGCGCGGTCCAGCTGATGCGTCACGCAGACCCTGAACGTTATGATGTGATACCGATATATATTGATGAAAACGGCAACTGGTATACCGGGGATATCCTGAAAGAGATCGGGACATTCAAGCCTTTCCGGCCTGAACAGAATGGGATTATTAAAGTTTATCCGGACCTGTCTTCAGGTTCAGGCGCACTGCTGACTGTTAAAAAAGGAGGAGGTTTGTTCTCCCGCGAAAAAACTGAAATTGCCGCGAGAGTGGACGTGTTCCTGATTGTCATGCATGGCCTGAACGGAGAAGACGGTACGCTTCAGGGCCTTTTTGAGCTTGCGAATGTTCCTTACACCTCCACAGGTGTTGCCGGGAGTTCACTTGGCATGGATAAAATAATGATGAAACAGTTTTTCCGGGGCGCCGGCCTTCCTGTGCTTCCTGATTTATGGTTTACACGCAGCATGTTTCAGAAAAACCCATCCGAAGTGATGGACAAAATTGAGAAGGAACTTGGTTTTCCGGTGTTTGTAAAACCGGCCAATCTTGGGTCAAGCATAGGAGTCAGCAGAGCGGATGATGCAGAATCACTGGCTGACAGCCTGGAACTTGCATTTGAATATGACAGACGCGTTCTTGTTGAAAAAGGACTCGACAGGCCGATTGAGCTGAATTGCAGCGTGCTGGGATATGACGATGAAGTAAAAGCGTCTCCGATTGAAATGCCTATCAATAATGATGAATTTCTTGACTTCAGGGATAAATACCTGGCATCCGGCGGCAGCAAAGGCATGGCCAGCCTTCACAGAGTTCTGCCGGCGCCGATCGAAGATTCGCTCAGAGAACAGATACAGCAACTGAGCATGGAAATATTCAGAATGCTTGACAGCAAGGGCGTTGTCAGGATTGATTATATGTTTGACCGGAATGAAGAAAAGCTTTATATCACAGAAATCAACACAATTCCGGGCAGTCTGGCTTACTATTTGTGGAAAAACGCGGGCATGTCCTATACTGAACTGATTAATCATCTTGTTCAGTACGCGGAAAAAGCGCATGCTGACAAAAACCAGGCAAATTATGCATACAGCAGCGATATACTGAACGGTGTTTCCTTCGGCGCAAAAGGGACAAAAGGAACCAAGGGATCCAAGTTTGCAAAATAATGAGAGGTATTGAAATACATGCTGGAGAAGATTCATTCACCCCGGGATCTCGATGGAATGAACTATGCACAGCTGGAACAGTTGTCTGAGGAAATACGGAATATCCTGATTTCAACCGTGTCATCCAACGGGGGACATCTCGCGTCCAATCTTGGCATTGTTGAACTTACGCTGGCATTGCATCGTGTATTTCATATGCCTGAAGACAAACTGATTTTTGATGTCGGTCATCAAAGTTACGTCCATAAAATGATTACCGGAAGGTACAATCAATTTTCCACATTACGCACCTACGGGGGGATTGCCGGATTTCCCAAAAGAAGCGAGAGCGAATACGACTGTTTTGAAACAGGTCATGCCAGCACGGCGATCTCTGCTGCGCTTGGCATGGCAAGAGCAAGGGACTATCTTGACCAGAAGCATGAGGTAATCGCCGTAGTCGGAGACGGTGCGTTTACCGGCGGTATGTGTTATGAGGCTTTAAATGACGCCGGAAATACCAAAACGAAAATGATTGTCATTCTGAATGACAACGAGATGAGCATCGCTCCGAATGTCGGCGCTCTTTCCAAATATCTGACAAATCTGCGAATCAGCGCAGGATGGCAAAACGCCAAAAGAAAAGTCAGGCATCTGAACCGTATCCCGTTCATAGGGAAGCATCTGTACAGGCTGATTCATGGCTGTAAAAAACTGCTTAAAACCATGTTTGTCCGCGATGAACAGCTTGGCTTTTTCGATGCGCTGGGATTTGAGTATTTCGGGCCGATTAACGGACATGATCTTCCGGCAATGGAAAATGCTTTCAGACAGGCAAAGCTTTATAAAGGCCCATGCGTGATCCAGGTGCTGACCAAGAAAGGTTACGGATATCATCAGGCGGAAGAAAGGCCCGAGGCATTTCACGGAACGCCGCCGTTTTATGTTGAAACCGGTGACAGGATTGATCAGCCGTCAAGGCCCTCTCTTGGCCATGTCATGGCGGATACACTTGCGGAAATGTCAAAGGATGATTCCCGGATTGTAGCCATTACGGCGGCTATGAAACTTGGAACAGGTCTTGATCACTTTGCGGAAAAATATCCGGACCGGCTTATCGATGTCGGCATTGCTGAAGAACATGCCGTTACGATGGCTGCCGGCCTTGCCGCAGGCGGTATGCGTCCTTATGTGGCGGTATATGCCAGTTTTTTTCAAAGATGCTACGATCAGATGCTTCATGATGTATGTATGCAGCATCTGCCTGTTGTGTTTCTTCTGGACCGAAGCGGAATAGGCGGCGAAGACGGACAGACCCATCATGGTTTGTTTGATTTGTCATTTTCTCTGCCTGTACCCGGACTGACAGTACTTGCACCTTCAACAGCTGATGAACTGATCAGTATGATCAAATGGACAATCCACCATGATGGACCTTGCCTGATTCGGTATCCCAAATCGCTTCCTTCCATTATTTCTTCCGGAATGAACGGAAGGTATGCGCCGGGTCAATGGACGCGGCTTTCTTCCGGAAGTGATGTATATCTTCTTGCGACAGGATCCATGGTTGCCTGTGCGCTGGAAGTCAGCGAAAAGCTTGGCAGGGATGGAATCAGTGCAACTGTCTGCAATTGCTCTTGCCTGAAACCCGCTGATGAGCAGTGCCTTTCTGAAATACCGAAAAACGCGTTTGTATTCACACTTGAAGAACATATGCTTACCGGCGGATTCGGTGAGTACATTACAGGGATCTGCAATGACAAAGGCTATGTGATTCCTTCCGGCTGCTTTGGCGTAGGAGATCAATTCATTCAACACGGAAGGCATGAACTTCTGATGAAAGATGCAGGCCTTGATTCCGAGACAATTACAGAGAGAATCCGGTGCATGATGAAGGAGGAAATGCCAGATGGCCGAAAAGATCAGGGCTGACTTGGCTCTTGTCGAGCAGAAGCTTTGTACAAGCCGTGAACGTGCACAGAGGGCCATTATGGAAGGCCTGGTATTTCTGAATGACAAACGGATTGACAAACCTTCCGAAATGATCAGGAAGGATGACTGCCTGAACATAAAAACAAAGGAAAACGATTATGTCAGCAGGGGAGCGCTGAAGCTTGAAAAAGCAGTCAGCGTTTTTCATGCTGATTTCCGTGACCGGATTATCATGGATATCGGATCAAGCACTGGCGGCTTTACGGATGTATGCCTCAGGAATCATGCCAGAAAAGTATACTCGATCGATGTCGGATACGGACAGCTGGACTGGCGGCTGAGGAATGACGAACGCGTTACGGTTATGGAACGGACAAATGCCAGATATCTTACTCCCGATATGTTTGACGAAACGCCTGAAATAACGGTGATGGATGTCAGTTTTATATCCATAAGGCTGATTATTCCGGCAGCGATCAGGATTATGGGAGATAACGGTGTTTTTTATACGCTGATCAAACCGCAGTTTGAAGCGGGAAGAGAACAGGTAGGGAAAAACGGTGTTGTAAGAGATCCGGAAATACACAAAGCTGTACTCAACAGCATCATCGGGTTTGTCAGCAGCCTTGACTGGGCTGTGGTTGCAATAGACTACTCTCCCATAACCGGGCCGAAAGGCAATATTGAATTTTTGGCGGAAATCCGGAAAAATAACGCAGACAACTTATCTGTCTCCGGTCATGAAGTGGATGAGACCGTTATAAGGGCCCATCAGATGTGTAACGTATAATCAATTGAGGGAAGGAAAAAGAACCCAGGGGAAAACAGAGGGAGGAATACTTACCGCACTGACTGTCTGATCCTGCTTTTCAGGATGCTGAAAACAAATCCGGTTTGACCACAGCGCAATCGTGCCGGATTTTGTTTTGCTTCCGTATCTGCGGTCACCGACGAGCGGAAAACCCCGTGAAGCAAACTGAACACGGATCTGGTGTGTTCTTCCTGTTGCAAGACGAACACGGATCAGGCTCACTGCCTGGCCGTCAGTCTCTGCTGTTTCAATCAGATTCCAGGAACAAGATGCTTTTTTTACGCCTTTTCGAAGCGAACTGACCACATAGGTTTTGTTTCTGCGGGTATCATGGAACAGAAAATCGTTGTATTCACCGGAATCAGATTCAGGCATTCCCGCAATTACTGCAAGATACTCTTTTTTTACCTTCCCGTTCTGAAACAGCAGCTGAAGATGACGGGAGGTTTTTTGATTCAGGGCCAGGACGCAGGCTCCGCCGGTTCCGATATCCAGCCGGTGAACAGGATAACAATCAGTATGCATTTTTTCTTTTAACAGCTCAGGCAGTCCCGGAGATTCGGATGATATGCCGACTGGTTTCTCACAGACCAATATTGACTGATCGCTGAATAATATTCGTACATTCAACAGACTCATATCCTTTCGGAATTCGGAAAACATTGTAATTAAAAGAGTTCAATGAGAATGCGGTCTTGAGTAAATATACATGTTATGATAATATTTTGTCAAACTGACGGAAAGGACAGGTTCTTTATGCTCAAAACAGCAGGATTGATTCCGGACAGACGGAACAAAAAAGCGCTGATATATGCCGACAGAGCAAAAGAAATCCTCTCCGGACGAGGCATCATGGTGCTGGATCCGAGGGAAGAAGGAAATGCTCATACTTCCCCTGACCTGATTATTACTTTCGGCGGCGATGGAACACTGCTGCTTGGCGCCCGCTATGCACTGGCATATGATGCTCCATTGCTCGGTATCAATCTCGGAACAGTCGGCTTTCTGACGGAAGTCGATCCTTCCGGCATGGAAAAAGCGCTTGAAGCCGTATTTGAATCAAAATACAACCTTGAAAACAGAAGTGTGCTTCACGTGCTTAATGCGGGGACTGGGGAAGAATATTATGCACTGAATGATGCTGTTATCACAAGAGGAGGTTATGCCAGGCTGATCCGTGTGGATGCATATGTCAACAACCGGGAGTACGGCACATTTACATCAGACGGGATTATTGTGGCTACTCCCACAGGATCCACCGGGTATTCACTTTCAGCAGGCGGACCCATTGTCCAGCCGGATATGAACTGTATGATCATTACGCCTGTTTGTGCTCACAGTATGCAGCATTGTCCCTGCGTTGTTTCGGAAAATGCGGATATCTGCCTTATATTGAACCGGAACCGGGAACAAAGCGCTGTTCTGCAGATAGACGGCCAGAACAGGGGCAGCCTTAAAACCGGTGATAAAATATATATTTCAGGATCAGACAAAGTGATTCGGCTTGTCAGGTTAGGGCCGTATGATTTCTTTGGCCTGATGCGCCGAAAGCTGACTGAATGGGGAAGATGATTATCCGAAGAGGGGGAATTACAGTGAAGACCGACCGGCAGAATGAAATCATTCGACTCATTACGGAAAAAGAAATTGAAACGCAGGAAGACCTTGCTTCAGAGCTTCGTTCTTTCGGCTATAAGGTTACACAGGCAACAGTTTCAAGGGACATCCGTGAGCTGAGGCTGATCAAAGTGGCTGCCAAGGGAGGCGGTTTCAAATACGCCAGGCCGGATCGGATCGGGACGGCAGTCAGTGAACGTCTTACGAGAATCCTGACGGATTCTCTTGTCAGCGTTGAATCCTCCGGAAATATCATCGTTGTCAAAACGCTGAGCGGATCGGCAAATGTGGCGGCCGAAGCGATTGACACGCTTGCGTGGCCGGAAATACTGGGTACAATTGCCGGAGACAATACAATCTTTGTGATTACCAGGCATGAAGCCGGCACGGAAGAAGTATCCGACAGGATTCGTAAACTGACTGAGCTGATATAATCAGCAGGAGAAAAAGATGTTATTATCTTTAGAGATACGGCAGATCGCGCTGATCGATGAAGTACATATTGCCTTTCATCAGGGCATGCAGGTGTTAACCGGCGAAACAGGCGCGGGGAAAAGCATTGTGGTTGATGCAGTCAGCCTGATCCTTGGCGGCAGGGCAGACAGAGAGCTGATCCGCTCAGGGTCAGAACGCGCATCCGTAGAGGCTGTTTTTGATATAAGCGGTAACAAAGCAGCTTCTGATTTTCTCAATCGGGAAGAAATAGAGTATGATCAGTCATTTGTAACGATTTACCGTGAAATAACCGTTTCAGGGAAGAATACATGCAGAATATGCGGTGTTCTTGTGCCGCTTTCAAAAATCAGGGAACTGAGCGCCGTGCTGATGGATTTGCATGGACAAAGTGAGCAGCAGTTCCTTGCCGACCCGGAGCAGCAGATTTCCTATCTTGACCAGACCGGCGGTCCGGATCACATGGAGCTTCTTCGGATGACAAAAGAAAGCTGCGAGCGTTTTCTCAGCAACCACAGGGCATATGCGAAACTGGTAAGACAAAATGAGCATAAGGATGAAAGAATCAGTGCTTTGGAGTATGATCTCGGGCTGCTCAGGAAAGCTTCGATAAAAAAAGGGGAACTTCAGTCCCTTACAGATCAGAGAAAAAACCAGGAAACAGCCGCAAAGAAGTCAGAAGCCCTGAACAGGATCAGGCTGCTGATCTGCGGTGAAGACGGTGAAACCGGATGCCTGCGGAATATGAAAGAAATATCCGGACTTCTGAACAGCCTGAAATATACTGAAGATGCCGGGATCCATCAGCAGGCTGAAAAAATCGATTCACTGTATTATGAGCTGGAGGAAACAGCCTTTCAGATCAGCCAGTTGTGTGAGGCAAACAATACTGAGCCTGACATCCTTGAAAAAACAGACAAACGTCTTGATCTGATCCATCGACTTGAGCACAGATTCAATACGGATTCAGACAGTTTTACGGATCTTGAGAAACAATTTGAAGAAGAACTGAATGATCTGAATGAAGCAGGAAAGCTTATAGAAAAAATGGCGTCGGAGCATAAAAAACTGCTGTCAGAATATCGTGCCAATGCAAGGGCGCTAACAGAATCCAGAGTAAAGCTGGCTGCTGAATTTGAGAAAAAAATGATGCATGAACTGGACGAGCTCGGGATGGGGCATACTGTTTTCAAAATAGATTTTAAAAGAAATGATACCGGGCGTCCTGTGATGCCCGCTCCCCGGGGTGACGATCATATCGAGTTTATGATCAGTCCCAACCCGGGGGAACCGTTGAAACCCATTGCCAGGATTGCTTCCGGCGGAGAACTGAGCCGTATTATGCTTGCGGTCAAGACGCTTGAATCGGCCAGGTCAGGTGTCGATTCAATGGTTTTTGATGAAATTGATACGGGTATCAGCGGCAGAATGGCTCAGGTGGTTGCAGAAAAAATGATCGGCATATCACGCAGCAAACAGGTCATATGCGTTACACATCTTCCGCAGATCGCCGCTTCCGCTGACTACCACTACCTGGTGATAAAAACGGTTAATCGTGAACGTACACTGACTTCCGTTGCCGAACTGGACGAAAACGGAAGAATTGAGGAATTGGGAAGAATGATCAGCGGAGCTGACGGCATCACGGCGGAAAGCATGGAATACGGCTCCAGTCTTCTGAATGCCGCGTCCGCGTTGAAAACTAAGAAAAATTGAAACATATGCATCCCATTAAGCGATGCAGTAATTGTATGACAGAACAAGAAAACACTTGCATTGTAAGTTTTACACCTATATAATAAAAGGACGGATATGCGAGACTGACATTCTGATGAAGGGTGTTTAGTCTGTGTAAATTTATCGGGGAGGAATTCTACATGTCCAAAAAATATCTGTACCTCTTCACTGAAGGCGATGCTTCAATGCGCGAACTGCTTGGAGGTAAAGGAGCCAATCTTGCCGAAATGACGAAAGTCGGTCTGCCTGTTCCCCAGGGATTCACTATTTCCACTGAAGCCTGCACACAGTATTATGATGACGGTCGTCAGATCAATGACGAGATCCAGGCGCAAATCATGGAATATATTGCCAAAATGGAAGAGATCAACGGGAAGAAGTTCGGTGATCTGAAGAACCCTCTTCTGGTTTCTGTTCGTTCCGGCGCCCGCGCTTCAATGCCCGGTATGATGGACACAATCCTTAACCTTGGACTGAATGATCAGGTTGTGGAGGCAATGATTGCCGGAAATCCGGATCCGAAGTTCGCCCGCTTTGTATACGACAGTTACCGTCGTTTCATCCAGATGTATTCGGATGTTGTTATGGAAGTCGGGAAAAAATACTTTGAGCAGCTGATCGATGAGATGAAAGCCAAAAAAGGCGTAACCTACGATGTTGAGCTGACTGCAGAGGATCTGAAGGAACTGGCCGGTCAGTTTAAAGACGAATACAAGTCCAAAATCGGAACTGATTTTCCTTCCGATCCCAAAGAACAGCTGATGGGTGCAGTGAAGGCTGTTTTCCGTTCCTGGGACAATCCCCGCGCGAATGTTTATCGCCGTGACAATGATATTCCGTACAGCTGGGGAACTGCCGTCAATGTGATGCCGATGGTGTTCGGAAACCTGAATGAAAATTCCGGTACAGGCGTTGCATTTACACGTGATCCTGCGACAGGCGAAAATAAACTGATGGGTGAGTTCCTTGTCAATGCGCAGGGTGAAGACGTTGTCGCCGGTGTGCGTACACCCATGCCGATTGCACAGATGAAAGAGCAATTCCCTGCAGCATATGCTGAGTTTGAAAAAGTATGCGATCTGCTTGAAAAGCACTACCGCGATATGCAGGATATGGAGTTCACCGTTGAAAACGGTAAACTTTATATGCTTCAGTGCCGTAACGGCAAGCGTACCGCTCAGGCTGCCCTGAAAATAGCCTGTGATCTGGTCGATGAAGGAATGCGTACGGAAGAAGAAGCTGTATCAATGATTGATCCCCGCAATCTGGATACACTCCTTCATCCGCAGTTTGATGCGGCGGCCCTGAAAAAGGCCGAACCGATCGGCAAGGGCCTTGGCGCATCGCCCGGCGCTGCCTGCGGAAAAATCGTTTTTACAGCAGAGGACGCTGAGTCCTGGGCTGCAAGAGGCGAAAAAGTTGTTCTTGTTCGTCTTGAAACCTCTCCCGAAGACATTACCGGTATGAAGAGTGCCCAGGGTATTCTGACCGTACGCGGCGGCATGACGAGCCATGCTGCTGTTGTTGCACGCGGTATGGGAAAATGCTGTGTATCCGGCTGCGGCGAAATTGCCATGGATGAAGAAAACAAACAATTTACATTGTCCGGCAAAAAGTATCATGAGGGAGATTTTATTTCCATTGATGGTACGACAGGACGTATCTATGACGGTCTGATTCCTACTGTTGATGCGACCATCGCCGGTGAATTCGGCAGAATCATGGCCTGGGCAGACAAATATCGCAAACTGCGTGTCCGTACAAACGCTGATACACCTGCAGATGCCAGGAAAGCCCGTGAACTGGGCGCTGAAGGAATCGGCCTTTGCCGTACAGAGCATATGTTCTTTGAGCCGGAAAGGATCGCTGCATTCCGTGAAATGATTTGTTCCGATACGGTTGAAGAACGTGAAAATGCGCTGAACAAGATTCTTCCTTATCAGCAAAGTGACTTCGAGAAACTTTACGAAGCACTGGAAGGATGCCCTGTCTGTATCCGGTTCCTGGATCCGCCGCTTCATGAATTTGTACCTACAAGCGATGAAGAAATCCAGCTTCTTGCGAACTCCCAGGGAAAGAGTGTTGAAACCATCAAAAATATCATTGCGTCCCTGCATGAATTCAATCCGATGATGGGCCATCGCGGATGCCGCCTTGCCGTGACTTATCCTGAGATCGCGAAAATGCAGACAAAAGCTGTCATCCGGGCTGCAATCAAAACGCAGAAAGCACATCCCGACTGGCAGGTAAAACCTGAAATCATGATCCCCCTGGTTTGTGAAGTCAAAGAGCTGAAGTTTGTAAAGAATATTGTTGTTGAAACTGCTGATGCGGAAATTGCTGCTTCAGATGTGAAAATCACCTATGAAGTCGGTACCATGATTGAAATTCCCAGGGCAGCGCTTACAGCCGATGAAATTGCCAAAGAAGCTGATTTCTTCTGTTTCGGAACAAACGATCTGACCCAAATGACCTTCGGATTCAGTCGTGATGACGCTGGGAAATTCCTCAGTGCTTACTATGAAACCAAAATTTTTGAAAATGATCCTTTCGCCAAACTGGATCAGAACGGTGTAGGGAAGCTGATGGAAATGGCAATCGACTTAGGACGGCCTGTCAATCCGAAACTGCATGTCGGCATCTGCGGTGAACACGGCGGTGACCCGAGTTCCGTTGCTTTCTGCCATAAGATTGGGCTTGACTATGTCAGCTGCTCACCCTTCCGTGTTCCGATTGCACGCCTTGCTGCCGCACAGGCTGCTATTGCATCGAAATAACACACACAAGGAAACAGGAAACTGCACGATCATCTTATCGTGCAGTTTCTTTTTGCTCTTTTTCTGCCCGGGAACACGCTTTTTTAGCCAGATCCCAGCTGTATCCTTTCCTGACGAGTGAAGCGGTTACTTTCTGCCTGGTTTTATATATATCCTCACCGGAACCGTAATGCTTCCATGCTTTGAGTGCAAGCTGCAATAAGTGATCTTCGTATATATCCGTGCTCTGTGCATCAAGATATTCACTGATGATCGTTTTGTCGATTCCTTTCTGCACCAGTTCTCTTCGGATTCTTGCGGGTCCGTATTTTTGCCCGGTCCTGTAATGAATCCATTGAATACAAAAGGCCTTGTCGTCAATCAGTTTTTCCTTTTCAAGTTTATAAAGGACTAATTCAATCACATCCGTATCATAACGATTTAAAATCAGTCTGTTTTCAATTTCCTTTTTACTGCATGCACGTCTCGCAAGCATTGCAACAGCCTGATCCAGGGCTCGCGGATATTGAAAGCACCTGATTGTTCTCATAAAATCATCATCATTCATTTCCGTGTTTTCTTTCAGAGAACTGCCGGAAAGATCTTTTCTGGTTAACCAGTATACATTTCCGTTTTCAAGTTCGATACAGGCCTTTGCGCCTGAAAAGCGAATCAGGGTGATTTTTACCATGCCGGAAGCTCCTTTTTGAAAGCATAATGAAGGAAGTCCCTGTTAGCTGTCCCCAGGCGTCCGTTTCTTGCCTCACTGCAGCCGCCGTTTAAAGTGATCATAATCCTGCCTGTTGTGTCTTCCCAGAAGGCTCCGTCTGCACATCCGTAAGCAAATCCCTGATGCCCGTAAATCAAATGATCAGATAAATAAGCATCATTTATTCTCAAAAGACCGAGACCATAGGAAAGCGTGGGAGACAGTTTGCCATAGGAAGCATGCTGTTTTCTGATTTCCTGAACTGATGCGCGGGACAGAAACGGATGATTGCCATCTGAAAGCACCCGAAGCAATACATGAATGGAACGAATATCAGCATACATGCTGCCGGCTGTGTGGCCGTAATGCCTGAGCGGGTCAGGAATGTCAAGCGGCCTGGTGCCGAGCGGCGTAAGGATCAGGTCATTGCCCGGATGATAGGGAAGTATGCGTGTGACCGGCATTATTCCGGCCTTGTCAATCCTGCACCCTTCCAGTGTTGCATTCATTTTCAGCGGTGCAAACAGGTATTGATCATAAATCCGGCTGACAGGCATACTGAAGACAGATTCAAGGATACTTCCGATAATACCGTAACCGAGATTTGAATAATGAAAAGAATTGTCCGAAGAAGAAACAGGGTATTTGACGATCAGTTCAGGGAAAGTGACTCCTGCCATCAGGGCATTTTCAAGATCAGGCGGATCTGTTAAACCGGATGTATGTGAAAGAAGCTGCCTGAGTGTGATCCGATGAAAAACAGGCGGTAGCTTTTCACACGGAAAGAAAGAAGAAACAGGAGCATCGGGATCAATATACTGGCGATCGACAAAATACATTGACAGGATGGAAGTAGCCATTTTGGTAATGGATGCAACCCTGAAATAGGTGTCAGCAGATGCTTTATGACAGGGAACGGATGAGGACGTCAGGATTAAAGAGGTTTGGTTTTCCGATGACAGCAGGGTTGCTGAACCCAGGATGTGATGTTTTCTGTATAATTTTTCAGCCTGACAGGCATAGACAAGATCATGCCCGGTAACTGTTTCGATCGGGTTATGACTGCAGTTTGGGGAAAAGAAAGGAAGCATCATTCGATAAGTAAGATTTTTAAACCTGGTTGTCGGCATAATCGGACTCCATTTCCAAATATTTTATAAAACAGCGGAAGAAACTGAGAACCAGCAGGGTCGAACAAACAGTCAGCATCAATATGATATGCCTGTGCGACATGGATGAAAACAGGCGGGGCGCGGCAGAATAAACCAGCAAAACAATCAGGCACAAGCAGCAAATAACCGTATAAAGACAGAAATATTTACATTTGGGAACCGTATGACGTGAAACATTCAGAATATAAATGATAAATAATAAACAGATGATAACACTCAACAGCTGACTGATGCGTACGGATGATGCTGCATACAGGGAATCAGTACGTAATTCCTCGATGATCAGTCTGCCGCAGGCATATAAATATGCGTATGAAAAAAAGAGTGCGCCCTGTTTTCTGTTATTATGATGACGCCTGTACAGAATCAGAAAAAGGAAAACGAGGAAATCCCATACGGATTCATAGAAGAAAGTGGCCAGATGCCAGGTGTTTCCGTCGGCCGGAATCTGAACGGCCAGCGGAAAAAAGCAGAAACGCGCATCAGAGATTCTGAAGCCGTAGGCTTCCATATTAAAATAATTGCCCCATCGGCCTATGCTTTGGGCCAGAGCAAGTCCGGGCACGATGATATCACACAGAAGCAGGGGGGGAAGTTTCCTGATCCTGCAAAAGAGCAGGAGGGTGATCAGGCCTGCAATGATCCCGCCATAGATGGCCAGGCCGCCTTCCCATATACGGAATACGGACCAAAAGTCGTGACGGAACTGAGGCCATGAAAAAATGACATAATAGATTCTGGCGCCGATAATTCCTGCAGGCAGTAAAAACAGAGAAAGATCAAGGATTGTATCTTTCTTCAGTCCAAGCTTCCGTTCCTGCCGTGAAGCAAGCAGAATGGCAATGAAGGCACCCAGTACGATCAAAAAACTGTACCAGGGAATCGGATAAAAAATATATCTTGAAGAAGGAACTGAAAACATCTTTATACTCCTGAACAATATTTGATTCATTATAGATTCCGGAAAGAAAAGTGTCAACGCATCAAGAAAACCTGCCCCGGCCGGAATAAAACAACTGCGGGAAACATTGCACAGTATCACTATTTCTGCTAATATATATATTCAGGAAGTATGAATCCATGAATTCATTTAAGGGGGAAACCAATATGAGTAAAGTCGTTGTTTTTGATCATCCTCTTATTCAACATAAGCTTAGCATTATGCGCGACAAAAATACCGGGACTAAGGAATTCCGCGAACTTCTTTCCGAAATTGCCATGCTGATGGTGTTTGAAGTAACCAGGGATCTTGAGACAAAAGAAGTTGATGTTGAAACGCCGATCACTACCTGCAAATGCCGTGTTCTTTCAGGCAAAAAACTGGGGATTGTTCCGATACTCCGTGCCGGTCTTGGCATGGTGGACGGTGTTATCAACCTCGTTCCGGCAGCCCGCGTCGGGCATATCGGCCTGTACCGTGATCCCAAAACACTTGAACCGGTTGAATATTATTGCAAACTGCCTGAAGACAGCGAAAACCGTGAACTGCTGATTCTCGACCCAATGCTTGCCACTGGCGGAAGCGCCAGTGCTGCAATCAATTTTATTAAGCAGCGCGGATGCCATCATATGCGGCTGGTAAATCTGATCGCAGCCCCGGAAGGAATTGCCCGTATCCAAAAAGACCATCCGGACGTTGATATTTATGTTGCCGCGCTGGATGATCATCTGAATGATCATGGATATATTGTTCCCGGTCTTGGTGATGCCGGAGACCGCCTGTTTGGCACCAAGTAACGTATTATGCCACAAAAAGCTGTTTTTTCCAGGGCCCCGTTGCTTGATGTTCCTCACGCATTTCTGTCCAACGGCCTGATCAGGACAGATGATAAAAAAATTGATCGTCTGTATCAAAATGCAAATAAATACCTGGACAGGCCCTGCGTCTGGGAGGGCTTGTTCAACGTGGCCTGTCTTCTGAAAAAAGATCCCCTGAAGGAGCCTGTGGCTTTATCTGTTCAAAAGGCTATTCAGGAAACGGATGAAGGCGCGTTCAACGGATCGTTTACGGATCAGATCCATATTGCCAGGGCTGCATTTTCTCTTTATGAATATTCAGTTGACCGTGCAATACTGAAAAGGATTGCATCCTGGTTCCGCTATCTGGAACGGTATTTGACCGCTTGCCTGAAGAGGACGATGTGTTATTCCATGCTGCTGATCTGATGGAATTACTGGTTCGCTATTATCAGGCAACAGGCCTGAAATCCGTTTTAAAACTGTGTTCTCTCCTTCGTGCCGCTTCATTTGACTGGACGACTGCATTGCATACATTTCAGCAGGCCGTTCCCGTAAAAGACAATACAGAAGTGTTTTCCGCGGATCATTTTGCTGCTCCTGACAAAATTTCATATGATCAAAGGCAAAAGATCATCAATCACGCTGAATGGCTTGCTGATGGTATACGGTACACGTTGTTTTCAGGTATTTTCAGCGGAAACAGCCGGGATTTGTCCGCCGGAAATACCGCGTGGCGTTATCTGCTGAAAAAGCATTATGCTTTATGCGGCGGAACAACAGGGGATCCTTTTTTGCTTGGTAAAGCATCGGACCAGGCTGTATCTACCTGCACTATTTTGGCATGGACTGAAGCTTTTGCATCGCAGATGCTTTTGGACAATGACGCGTGGGCAGCGGATGAACTGGTCAGGATTATATTCAATGGCCTTGATTACTGCCTGGAAACGGATATAATCCCTGAAAGACAACGAGTCAATCAGTTGAATAAGCAGGCAGGGAATCCTGTATCAGAAAATGCAGCTTATTTGTACGGACGTCTCACAAGGGCTGTCGCCTGTGTTTTTCGTCATGCTATTACGGTTACTCATGACGGCATCAGAATCAACTATCTGATTCCCTGCCGAATGATCCATTCCTTTCAAAAACAAACAGTGATCCTGAACATGACATATCAGGAGCTGCGCTTTGAATGCGATCATCCATTCAGGGCTTCAGTGGATCTGTTTATATCTGCCCGGGAAACGGCAGAAATTACCGCGTTGTGCGGAGGCAAAACGTTTCCTGCTGCTCCGGAAAGACCTGATAACAGCCGGACAGGCATATTTCTGCGTTCTGACAGGACCTGGCTGCCTGGAGACGGATATCATTTTGAGCAGGAAAAAAAGATTATCTGCGAGAAAACCAGCCATCAGGGCGTCTGTTTCTTTATACGCAACCGGTTAATGTGCCTTCCTGTTCATGACCGTTTTTCTCCCGTGGCTGTATGCGGGCAAGCTGTTTGTTCTGACGGAAAGGTCAGTGTTAAAGTTGGCTCGATTGACCGATGGAAAGAAGAAAACGGCATTTTCCGTGATATTCCCGTATTGCCGGAAATAACGGGAAATATATTCGAAGTACAGCTGGAGCCTTACGCTGCCGCCCATTCAAGGATATCCATGTTTCCGCGGGGAAAACAGCATGCATAAAATCATGCTTGCACCCATGTGCGGAATTACAGATTCTGTTTTCCGCACATTATGCTTTGAATTCGGCTGCGATCTGGCATTTACTGAAATGATCAGCGCCATGGGCTATTTATGCGCTCCGGAACAAAGGGCAACACAGGAACTGCTTGTTCGGGGAGAAAAAGAAACCGGGCTTATTCTTCAGCTTTTCGGAAGGGATCCGGACACTGTTGCTGAAGCAGCCAGGCGGCTATGCACTTTGAAACGGTTTGAAGGCATCGATCTGAATATGGGCTGTCCGGCAAAAAAAATCGCCCCGTCCGGAGAAGGATGCGGATTGATGAGAACTCCTGCGATTGCAGAAAAAATGATGAAAAAAACTGTCCTTGCATCTGATGTTCCCGTTTCTGTCAAACTGAGGCTTGGTTACGACAGTCAGCATATCAATATAATGGATTATGCCAGAATGGCTGAGGACAACGGTATATCATTTATTACGATTCATGGAAGGACCCGGGAACAGCAGTACAGCGGCCAGGCGGACTGGGAGATGATTGCCAAAGTCAAATCATGTGTCAGGATTCCTGTGATCGGCAACGGTGATTTGTTTTCACCGGAAACAGCGATAAAACATATGAATGACAGCGGCGTTGACGGTGTTATGATAGCCAGAGGTGCCATGGGTAATCCCTGGATATTCAGAGACATCAGGAGAATGATGGAAGGCAGGGAACCGCTGCCGGTCCCGGCGAAAGAAAAATGTTCGCTTCTGATCAGACATTATCAGATGATGCTTGAGACTAAACCGCGGCCGATCGCTGTCAGGGAAATGAGAAAGCATATTGGCTGGTATATAAAAGGAATGGACGGCGCAAGCAAATTCAGGAACAGGATCAATCTGTGTACGGATGCCGACAGCGCTGTTCAGATGATCAGGGACTTTTTTGCTGAATCTGAATAAATACTCACCGGAAGGAAGAATATCAGAATATGAAGTATTTACGTAGAATCATCGCAGTATTGATCATTCCGCTTCTTCTGGGCTTTTCACAGGGTGTATCCGAAACATATCATCATGCAACAGACCTCATTTACACCGGAGCTTCAGAATACCCGCTCAATATCCGTATTGACTCTGTTTCGTTTTCTCATCTGGCCCAATTTGACAGTGCGCGGACTGAAAGTCTCAACCGGCTGATAAAACATTTTTCCATGGATATTACAACAGACAATTACGGCTCCGAATCTGTCTTTTATATCGGGCAGGAATCTCTTTTTTCATTATATCAGCAGGAAAACGGGGAAAGTACGGTTTCGGTTTATTCATTTGCCCCGGATATTGCTGTGGAGGAAATGAACCGGAATACACAGGCAACCGTTTTTTCTCATTTTCTTGAATCCCGTTTTTTCCTTCTTAACAGAATGCTTGATCATTTGTTTCCGATGTTTGAAAAAATACCGACACGTTTTCCGGATAAAGCGAAAACGGAAAAAACCAGCCTGAATTATACCGGATATGGAAAAGGCGTAAAGAAAATGACTTTCCAGTTTTCGTCAGACGAGGTCAAAACGCTTTTCCCGGGGGCTTTTCTTGAACTGACTGACTCCGATGAAGCGGGGAGTCTTTTAAATTCGCTTGTTTTTGACGGCCCGCAGAAGATAATCCTTCTGATGGATTCGGAAGACCGCCTGCTGCGTGTCAATTATGACGGAAAAGTCGGAACCTCGGAAGAAAGCATTCGAAAACTGTCTGTTGTATGCAGAAGTGTGAGGGAAGAAAACGTCAAAAAAGACAAATTAACAATCAAGGCACCTGCGATAAAAGGATATGACCGCGATAATATTGCTTATGAGCGTATCATTGATCAGACCAATACGGAGAAACCCGTAGTTTATTTTGACTATCAACTGGATAACAGATCAGGAACAGACAGGAAAAAAGTACACTTTTATTCCGATCTTTCGCTGGATGCAGACTCTTCATTATCGGGAAAGATAACCTATGATGAAAAGGGCTCCGATCCTGCCCGGACGATCATTTTGCATCCGGATTTCCATATTCAAAACAACGGAGAATATTCCGGAATACTTGAAATTACGCGTAAATCAGGTAAAATAGTAACCGGCGGAATGTCTTTTCAGGTATGTATTTCCAGGGGGAATGACATTCAACATCCTGACATTTCGGAAACGTCTGTGATTCATCCTGAGAATGCAGAAGGATCCGCTGCGTATGAAAAAATCCAGGAAACTCTTTCCGGTATTCTGATTCGGAAAATTCTTCGCCTTCCCAAAGAAGACACAGATTTTCTGAATCATGATATAAAAGATACGGATTGGAATTCTCTGACTGAAATTATTTAAACTTGGGAGATCCTGATATGAAAAAGAAAATGTTTGCGGTACTGATGTCGATCATGATCCTTTTCAGCGCATCATGTTACGCTGCCAGTTATACACTCCCTGAAAAGCTTGAAAAACAAATCACTTACGGCAGCGGCATTTCAGGCACCTTCAGGATATATGCAGAAGGAGATATCGCTGAGACTCCTTTTGTAAAAGCAATCACGGATGCGGAATTCGCCATCCGCGGACTGGTATCCGGTACAGATTTTCTTTGTTCTGTTTTTCAGGCAGATCAGACTGAACAGCAGACGGCCTGCTCTGAGCTTTACAGGGAAGAAAATGTATACTATTTCAGAAGTGATATGGTTCAGGGGAAAGTGCTTCAGCTTCCCGACCTGACATCTTTTATTGAAACGCTCTTTCAGAAAAAAGGAGAGAATCCTTCTCCCGCGTCTTTTATTGCAGGACTGGCAGGAATGTCCGGATCCGAAGGCAGCAGCACGATGGATTCAATCCTTTCAAGATACAGATATGATCTTGAATTATGGCTTTCCAAATATGTCACGGAAGGTGTTTTTGTCCGGCTTGATGATGGTCAATCAGCTTTTGATTCTTCCTATCTTATTCCCATATCGGATTTTAAAGACCTGATTTTAAAACTTATGGCACAGTTTACATCGGATCCCGAAGTGTCAGAACTGCTGGATACCGTTATGACACCGGAACAGAAAGCTGTTTATATGAATCAGAACCTCATGTATTTTTATGAGGAAGCACTCAATGCGCTTGACCTGCAGCAGGATGTCAGAATAAACAGGAGAGCCACAACACTGGGGGCTGTTATCAGCACAGACCTTATCCTTCCGCTTGACCAACAGGTAACCGGTTATCAATCATTGAACATTCACAGCGAGAATCAATATATCACTTATATGCTGCAAAGCGATCAGTCAGTTTTCATCATAACTGTTCCGGATACGAAAGATATTCCTTCACAGATCAGTTATGACAGATCTTACTGGCTGACGCGTATCAATCTTGATGAAAACAAAGAAGAAAAGAATATTTCAATTAAACTGAGCATTCAGAAATCAACTGAAACATATGACGACGACGAAGGACGCAGTCATCAGACAGATAATTATAAAATCATTGTCAGTCAGGATGATACTTATGTCCCTGAACAATTTGACCGCTCTTTGATTCCTTCTTTTGCTACTGTTGAAGCAGATCTGAAACTGCATTATTCCAGCAAATTTGCGCAAAACAGTTCGACAAAGCTGGAATTTGAGGCTGGCATTAAACGGGACGGTTCTTTTATCTCTGTTCAGGGAAGCCTGAAAACCGTCAACTCGGATTCATGGGTGTTCAAACCCTTTGATATCAGTCATCCTGTTCATATCGGAGCAGAAAATACGGATCTGCTCACATCCTATATGGCGGACTGGATCAGCAACGCGCAGTCGATGATACATCATACAGTTCCCGAAGCGGATGCTCCTGCCGAAACAACAGCTCCTGAAACGCAGGACAAAAATGATACGGCTGAAAACCAGGACCCGGAGAATCAGGAAGAAGACAGTTCAGAAGATGCAGAAGCGGCTCCGCTGCCTGATTCGGGAGAAGAAGAGTAAAATTCCGGCATTTAATCAAAGCAAGAAGGAGCGAATACCATGAAAAGAACGATAGCTTTCATGCTTATTATAGCTTGTCTGCTTTTTTCAGCCTCCTGTGCTTCCTGTGCTGAATCCTCCATCTGCCTTCGTTGCGAAATATCAGGATCATTTGATACAAAAACAATTACTGCAGAATGTGCGGCAGTGGACGGCCGGCCGGCTGTCATCATTTCAGCCTGTCCCGATCAGATTATGCTGCTGGATCCGTTGTTTTCCTCTGTGATTTCATCGCAGGAGCCATTCAGTTGTTTAAAGCCGGCCAATCTGCGGCAGGCTGTTAAGCGGGTTGAAGATGTTTTCTTTACATGGCTGAAAAAACAACCGGCTGAGCACTCCAAAGGATTGTATTCCGGTGATCTGTTTACCAGGGCTTACGCCAGAAGCATTTCCGTATTCCGGCTTGAGGACTTCACCAGGTATCTTCACGATGAAATATCCCTGTATAAAAAAACAGATATTGATTCCGATGATCAGGCATATGTTATTCTGCTTTATACTTTTGCTCAGCTTTGTCAAAAAGGCGGAGAAGAGAATCTGCTTGTTCAGGCGCTTCAGTTTGATGACGGAAAGTA
>Ga0265301_10000380_pt1 | contig 66326 bp, 48 predicted proteins | sample AusTroGonzalo_MG_2_FD_193488 | JGI IMG/M metagenome (GOLD analysis project Ga0265301, IMG submission 193488) | Bovine rumen microbial communities from tropical cattle in Woodstock, Queensland, Australia - Gonzalo_04 | ecosystem: Host-associated > Mammals > Digestive system > Stomach > Rumen ... | reverse complement strand
TCAAGAAGTGGTGCGTCCGTTCAATTATACGGATGTCTTTTCCTATTCGTTTTTGGGCGAGAAGGAACTTTACCGCGAAGAGCGTCAGGTTGGACACTTGTCGTTGTTGTATTTCCTTGCGGCTATGCTGCTTTCTTTGTTCGGCTTCTTCGGTGTCATTTCCTATCATCTGCATCAGGAGGCGGTCAACATGGCCGTGCGCAAAGTATATGGTGCCACCACGCGTGAAGTAATGACGCATTACCTGAAAACAAGGCTGCGATTATATGTCTTGCCGATTCTTGGGGCCACTGCCGTGTCGGTATATTTCTCGTTGAAATGGCTGCAAAACTTCGCTTATCATGTTTCCGTTCCGTTTGTGCTGACGGTGGGATTGGTTTCCACCCTCGCCGCATTCGTTTTACTTTCCATAATCACTTCGGGCGTGGTGCAGTCGGTTTGCAGCCAAAAGATTACGGATATTTTGCAGAAATAACGGACGGCATTACTGCTACCACGGTGTGACAACTCTACAGGCCTAAATGATTAATTGTTCCCATCGGATTTTTGGTACATACTGCACGCCGTCGTTGTCGCGATAATACGCTAGTTTTTCGCCTGCATCAACGGGCTGTAACTTGATTTTTTCGTTGCCCTTGCCAATGGCTAAAATCAAAAGCGGCTCGTATGGCAGATTGAACGCTTCGGTAATTTTCGCCTTGTTGAAAGCCCCTATCATGATGCCGTTTAAGCCCATCTCTGTGGCTTTCAGCAACATGCTTTGCGCTGCAATGCCCAAGTCGATGTCCACAAACTTGTTTTCGGGTATCGTGCTGCAAATGATGATAAAAGCCTCGGGCTCGGTGCTGGGGAAAGGGAGGTGCAGCTCGGGCAGCAATCCGCCCAGTTTCATGTTTTGAACAATAACGTCGGCACCTGTTTCTTTAGTGACCAACTTGAAGCGGAGAACCTGTTGGTTCTTTGCCGAGGCGATTTTCGTGTTCACCGCCACGATGCGTTCCAGCATCTCGCGCTTCACCACAAATTCCTGATTATAACCGCGATAGCTGCGGTTTTTCTCAAACAGCGTGTCGATTGAAGTGTGTCTTACTATGGTCTTCTTGGCACCCTTGCCGAAGACTTCCTCATAACGTTTTTCCAAGTATCCGTCGGCCATAATCATTCAATTTTAGAATATGCCGCGAAAATACACAAAAATTCTAACCGCATGGCCATTCTTTTCAGCTTCCCCAGTTGTCCCGATCCAAGCTCCTATAATTAATGGCTTCTGCCAAGTGTCCCGTTTGGATGGTTTCGCTACTGTCGAGATCGGCGATGGTGCGCGAGACCTTGAGGATGCGGTCGTAGGCGCGAGCCGATAGGCCGAGGCGGTTCATGGCGGTTTTCAAGATGTTGCGGCATGACTCATCCAAGTTGCAGTATTTCTGAATCAGTTGTGGCGTCATTTGCGCGTTGGCATGGATGTTGGGAAACTCTGCGTACCTCTCTTCCTGGATCTTCCGCGCCTTGATGACGCGCTCGCGCACCGTCACGCTCGACTCGCCGCTGCTTTTGGCCGACAAGTCCTTGTAGGCCACAGGCACGACCTCCACGTGCAGGTCGATGCGGTCCATGAGGGGCCCACTGATGCGGTTGAGGTACTGCTGCACCATGCCGGGCTTGCAAGTGCATTCCTTGTCGGGATGGTTGTAATAGCCGCAGGGACAAGGATTCATGGCCGCCACCATCATGAAATTGGCAGGGAAGTCGACCGTCATCTTGGCGCGGGAGATGGTCACGACGCGGTCTTCCATCGGCTGGCGCATCACCTCCAGGACCGTCCTTTTGAACTCTGGCAGCTCGTCGAGGAAGAGCACGCCATTGTGGGCCAGCGAGATTTCGCCAGGCTGCGGATAGGTGCCGCCGCCCACCAAGCCTGCGTCGCTGATGGTGTGGTGCGGGCTGCGGAAAGGACGCGTACGCACCAAGGAGGCATTGCGTCCGACCAATCCCGCCACGGAATGGATCTTTGTGGTTTCCAAAGCCTCTGCCATAGTCAAGGGCGGTAGAATGGTAGGCATTCGCTTGGCCAGCATGGTCTTGCCGCTTCCTGGAGGCCCGATGAGAATAACGTTGTGACTGCCCGCAGCAGCAATCTCCAAAGCACGCTTGATGTTCTCCTGCCCTTTCACGTCACTGAAGTCGAACTCGTAGAAAGCCTCTTGCGCAAAATCGACGCTGTCGATGGCGACAGGCTTTATGGTGCTTTCGCCGTTGAGGATGGAGACAACTTCGTGTATCGTCTCCACGCCATACACTTCCAAGCCCTCCACTACGGCGGCTTCGCGTGCGTTTGCCTTCGGGACGATGAGGCCACGAAAGCCTTCCTGTTTGGCCTTGATGGCAATGGGTAGCGTGCCTTTGATAGGATTGAGTGTGCCGTCCAAGGAGAGCTCGCCCATAATGACGAATTGCTCCAGGCGGTCGGCGTTGATTTGTTCCGAGGCGGCCAAAATGCCGATGGCGATGGGCAGGTCGTAGGCCGAGCCTTCCTTGCGGATGTCGGCGGGTGCCATGTTGATGACAACCTTCTTGTGTGGATAATAATAGCCGAGGTTGCCGATGGCCGCCTCGATGCGCTGCTGGCTCTCCTTGACTGCACTGTCGGGCAGACCAACCAAATAAAAATTGATGCCTCTGTCGATGTTCACCTCAATGGTAACCGTGATGGCGTCGATGCCGAAAAGGGCACATCCGAATGTCTTTACTAGCATGATTGTGGGGTTTTTAGGGGGTTGTTTTTATTCTGTTTTCGTGTTTTTCTCAAAATTGTTTAGCCAAAGGGCTATGTATTGTAAAAATGTTGTATTTTTGCAGCGGATATCAGTCAGGATATCAGGTATGGCTTACCGAAAGTCCGCGCGGTGGCCTATCGTTTCAGTACGACTTACCTCCTGCATTCTGCGGCAAATATCATCGGACGAAAATGGCGACTGCCAAGCCCTTTATAACTCCGATACTGACTTTTAAACCGTACACATTCCAAATGCTTTAAACATGAGGTAATGTAGAGTGCGGTTTTTTTAATTGCACACATTCTACTTTGTTGATACAGTATTGTACATGCTTGTTATCTGCTTTAATTCCGATGGTCAATTTAGCGAAGAAATTCAAATATGGAAAAGAATCATTCGAAAACTCATGATGCAAAACTACTATGTTTTTATAACCGTTAGCTTTCTGAGTGTTTCCCTTGGGCTTGTCATATATTGGCCCATCGTCAAACTTTGTAGCATTGGCGATGACTTCCTCCAAATATTTGACCGCGTATGTCGATTGCCAGTTTTTCGATGCAGCATAAATTGTTTTCTTGTCACTTTCTTTTTCAACAACGAAAACATCAACTCCAAGAAATTTGTTGAAAACGGAATTACTTCTGCCTTCTTTTTGAAGTTTTCTCCATAATTTTGAATAGTAATCTCGAATTAGTTCAACTCGTTCTTTGCTTTTGGTTTTTTGGGTTGGGATGCCATAAACATATTCTGGTATTTCCATAACATATAGATTTTAGTTTTCACGCTGCAAAGAAACCAAACCTGTCAAGACTAAGCCGTTGATTAAACGTTTGTAGTCGACTGTAAGCGTTTGTTGTCGTTTGCTGTCGGATATATTGTTGGTTTTCAGCTAAAACAAACCCAACACTATTTTTGGCGCAAGGCCTCATGCGTTCAACTTGAATTATCGTGAATCGAAACATGGATGTTCAACAATTTTTCCTACTTTTGCATTTGCATTCTTGACGTGCAGACCCTGCACATCCAAGGTTGGCAACAAAACACGATTGAACTATGTCCCAAACTCCTCTTTATCCCGTCATACGGCTCCAAAAAGGCAAGGACGACGCCTTGCGCCGCTTCCATCCGTGGGTGTTCTCGGGAGCCATCCACAGCGCCGCCGAAGGCCTTCAGGCTGGCGACACCGTCACCGTGACCGACTATGACGGCAACATCCTCGGCACCGGCTTCTGCGAGTCGGACAGCATCGCCGTGAAAATGCTCAGCTTCGAGAACCGAAAAATCGACGAATGGTTCTTCCTCGACCGCCTCAACCATGCCTACGAAGTCCGAAAAATCATGGGTCTGGCCCACAATGCACACACCAACTGTTTCCGCCTCGTGCATTCTGAAGGCGACGGCTTGGCTGGGCTCATCATCGACATCTACCGCCATACCGCCGTGGTGCAGGCCCAGACCGAAGGCATGGCGCTCCACCTGAGCGAAATCGTCCGCGCCCTCAAGCTGATGCCCGACCTCGGCCTGAATGCCGTTTACAACAAAAGCGCCGAAGCCATGCAGCGTATGGGCAAAGAGGATGCCGTGATAGAAGATGGCTATCTGTTTGGTCATCAGCTTGATGAGGTGATTTTGGAAAACAACAGCCGTTTCCTTCCCAACTGGGAGGAAGGCCAAAAGACGGGCTTTTTCCTCGACCAGCGCGAGAACCGCGAGCTGGTGCGCCACTTCGCCCAAGGCAAGACCGTCCTCAATGCCTTTGGCTATACGGGCGGCTTCTCCGTGACAGCGCTGAAAGGCGGTGCCCGACGGGCTGTCACCGTGGACTCGTCGAAGAAAGCCATCGCCGCAGCCGAGGCCAACCTCCAACTGAACGGCTATTCAAAAGAGGAAAACCCCTGCTATGTGGCTGACATGAAGGATTATGTGACCGGAATGCGCGAAGGTGCCTTTGACCTCATCATCCTCGACCCGCCCGCGTTCGCCAAGCGGCATCAGGACAGGCACCGCGGCTTGGGCGGCTACCGTTTCATCAACGCGGAGGCTATCAAGCGCATCGCCAAAGGCGGTCTGCTGTTCACCTTCAGCTGCTCGCAAGCCGTCGACAAGGCCACGTTCCAGGGCATTGTCACCGCCGCCGCCATTGAGGCCAAACGCAACGTGAGAATCGTCGACCAGCTTTCGCAGCCCGCCGACCATCCCATCAACATCTTCCACCCCGAAGGTGCCTACTTGAAGGGCTTGTTATTGATAGTGGAATAAACCTGAAAACCAGCTTATTCTGGGTTTTGTGAATTCGGCAACTGGTTCTGCTGCGGCACGATGATGGCGCAAATGATGTAAGCCAACAGTCCTGCACCGCCCATGAAGGTAAAGACAATCCACAGCAGGCGCACCAACGTGGAGTCGATTTCGAAATATTCACCAAGACCGCCGCACACGCCGCAGAGCTTCTTGTCGGCCATCGAACGATAAAGTTTCTTGTTGTTCATTTTTGTTCATCTTTGATTTGGGCTGCAAAAATAAACAGTTTTCCGTTTTTTTGCCTAAAAAACGCCCCATTTTTGCGTGCTTTTTATGTTTTTCCTAAATTTGCGGTCGCTTTTTACGACTCAAAACTCATTTCTATATGTACAAAATCGAAAAACACCCCATTTTGGACATCCCACAGGAAGACCTTGTGGAGTTCCAATATGAAGGCAAGACCATCAAAGGTCAGCGGGGCAAAACCATCGCCGCCGCCCTTCACCAAGCCGGCTATCCCGTTCACAGCCACAGCCTTGACGGACGCAACCGAAGCCTCAACTGCGGCATCGGCAAGTGCGGCGCCTGCGAAATGCTCGTCGACGGCAAAGTCCGCCGTATCTGCATCACCCTCGTCGACGGCGTCAAGGAAGTGCGCTCCATCAACAACGAAGCCACCATCCTTCCCGAGCCTAAGAAACAACTTCCGCGCGAGGTAAAAATCTACAAGACCCAAGTCGCCATCATTGGTGCGGGTCCAGCGGGTCTCGCCTGCCGCGAACAACTGAACGCTTTCGGCATCAGCAACATCGTCATCGACAACAACGCCCGCATCGGCGGACAGTTCAACATGCAGACCCACCAGTTCTTCTTCTTCGAGAAGGAGAAGAAATTCGGCGGAATGCGTGGTTTCGACATCGCCAAGACGCTGGCTGGCGACAACCACGAAGGCATTTTGCTCAACAACACCGTTTGGGACCTCCTTGAAGGCGGTCGCGTGGCTATCAAGAACATTGAAAACGGCGAGGTGGGCTACATCGACGCCCAACATCTTGTGGTCGCTACGGGTGCCGTGCCTTTCATGCCGACCTTCGAGAATGACGATGTGCCAGGTGTTTACACCGCCGCCGTGTTCCAGAAGATGATGAACCAAGAGCACACCTTATTAGGTAAGAAAGTCCTCACCGTGGGCGCAGGCAACATCGGCTACCTGACCTCTTATCAGGGAATGCAAGCTGGTGCCACGATCAAGGCCATCATTGAGGCCATGCCCCGCGAGGGCGGCTTCCCCGTGCAGGCCAACCGTGTGCGCAGGCTCGGCATCCCGATTATGACGGGTTACACCCTCGTGCGCGCCATCCCGAACAAGGACAAGACGGGCGTGGTCGGTGCTGTTATCGCCAAGTGCGAAAACTTCAAGGCCATCCCTGGCACGGAACAAGTCATTGACGACATCGACATCATCAATATTTGCACGGGCCTCATCCCCGACAGCCAACTGCTCGTCAAGGGTCGCGAGGTCTTCGGCCTCAACACCTATGGTGCCGGCGACGCCATCCGCATCGGTGAAGGCACCAGCGCGGTTTTGCGTGGCAAGCAAGTCGCCTACGAAGTGGCCCAAGCCATCGGTGTGAGGTTCAATTATGACGACTATCTCGAGGTTTCGAGACAATATATCGACTCGCAACAGCATCCCGTCAGGGTTTTGGAGAAGCCCAACCTGCCTACACCAGAGCGTATGCAACTCAAGGCCTTCGTGCAGGCCGACTGCCTCTACGGCTTCGCTTGTAACCCCTGCTCGTTCAGCTGCCCGCAAGGTGCCATCAGCAAGCCCTCAACCAACACCGTGCCAACTATCGACTACGACAAGTGCATCGGCTGTATGTTGTGCGTCTCCAGTTGCCCAGGTCTGGCCATCTTCGGCTACGATGTGAAGAAATCCACCTGCTTCCTGCCCATCGAATACGAAGCCCAAGAAGGCGCAGAAGTCTATCTCGTTGACAATGACGGCCAAAAGATTGGTGAAGGTGTCATCGAGAAGATCCTCAAGAAGTCGAACAAGACCAATGTGGCTCGTGTGAAAGCCCGTTCCTCACGCCCCTCGGGAGAGGCCAGCATGGTGTTCGAGCTGACGGATGTGAAAGGCTTTATCCTGAAAGACCGTTACAACGCCAACAAGGAACTTACCACCCCGCTCTCACAAAAGAAAGGTGCCGAGGGCGAAGGCGAGACCTACGTATGCCATTGCGAGGACATCAAACTCGACCGCGTACTGCGCGTCATTGGCAACCGCAAGACCATCTCCGTGGATGAACTGAAGCACATCACCCGCATGGGTATGGGTCCCTGCCGCGGCAAGCGTTGTATCCCACGTGCCCGTCAAATCTTGCGTTCTTACGGCATTGAACTGGTTGGCGATGCCACACCGCGTGCCCCGCTGTCGAACCAAGTCAGCCTCGGCGACCTCTACAACCCGCACACCAAAGAGGTTTTTGTCTTCCCCGAAATGAACGACGTGAAGAAAGAACAGGTCGAGGTGTTTATCGCCGGTGGCGGTATCGCGGGCAGTGCCTTGTTCCGCTACTTCTCCGAAGCCGGCAAGAAGCCTGTGATGATTAACTACAGCCGTGGTGCCTCATGGCGTTGCATCGGTGGCGGTCGTCCCGCGTTCTCCAACCCCGACATTGCCGACATCGCCGTGCACAACCACGAGATTTTCAAGAACATGCAGAAGGAGCACAACATCAACTACCACCTGACGCATTACGTCAACTTGGTACATGATGAGGCTACCTACAAGTCGCTCGATGCCTCGCGCGCTTGGAGCGATGCCTACATGATCGACCGCAAGGATTTTAAGAAGGAAATTTCGCCGCTGTGGGACGACAGCAAGGACACTTACAGCCACGCTCTCATCACACGCGACTGCTGGCAAGCCACACCTGGTCGCGTCATCGACTACATCCGCTGGATTGGTGTACAGCAGGGAGGTCGTTATTTCGAGGACTGCGAACTGCTCCACGTGCAGAAAGCCAATGGACATTACATCGCTTTGGTGCGCACCCACGAGGGTGAGTTCATCGAATACACCTGCGATCACTTCGTGAACGCGATGGGTTGGGGTGCCGAGAAGTTCAACGACATGCTTGGTCTCGACACAGGTCTCTATCCTGTGAAGCACCAAGCCTTCATCACGCGCCGCTTGCCCATGATGGGACCCAATGGCGGCCCGTTAGACATGATCATCGACCGCCGTCACTACAAGGGCTTCAGCGCGGTCTATGGACAACAATGGGCACACACCGGCCAAATCATTGGCTGCGCCAGCCCCGACACCGACGCTTACGAGGCACGTCAGAACATCAAGTACAACAGCAAGGAGTTCTTGGAAATCGTTTCAGAGGTCTTTGCCGAATGGATTCCGAACCTCGGTGAGGTTAGCTTCTTGGCTTGCTGGGCTGGTCGTTACACCGAGCCGCGTTACATCGTCGACCCGGAGGTCGGTCTCTGCACGGGCTTGCGCGGCCACGGCTTCATGCTCGGCCAGTATCTTGCCAAGCTTTATGTGGACAAATACCTTGGCAAGGAAGTGCCTGGCTATATGAAGGACTTGGCCTTGAGTGGCAAGGGATTAAGCGAGAATGCGTTCAAGTGATTCAAAATTCAAAATTTAATATTTAAAATTGGTAGAGACGCGATTCGTCGCGTCTCTACAATTTTTGTGGGAAATCCATTCCATTTCAAGATTTTGTCTAATTTTGCGGCATGATGAGTAAAAGTCGAGGTGGAAATGGACAAATCGAGGACAAAAAGCGTGTCCTTTGGCGGCAGTTGGAGCAAGCGGGCTGCCTGTGGTCGTATGCCAAAAACGCAAACAGCATCAATGACAGTCTGCTCATCGAAAAAGCCTTGCTTTATTTGGAATTTGAGGACTTGCACAAACTGTGCGAGCTTTACCCCATGAAACAGATACAGCGCGTGTGGCGCGAACGTTTGGTTTCGCAGGGCGACTATTACGGCATCATCAACTGGCTGCTGGCGGTCATGTTTTTCGACATCAAGAAACCCGAAAAATACCTGAAACAATATGGAAAGCCAAGACTGGAAATTAGGGCTTAGGCAAGAAACGATACCTGTTTTCGAGGCCGTTTCACAAATGGATGCCATCAAAGGCCTGTACCTTTGTGGTGGCACGGCCCAATCCTTGCAAATGCAGCATAGAAAGAGCGAAGACCTTGATTTCGAGTTGCTTGGATTGAGAAAAGAACGTCCGATGCTTGATTTCTCGGCCATTTCCAGTGAAGTGACTAGTACTTTCCCCAATTGTCGCAAGGAGTTCTTGTCGAAAAACCAACTTCAAATCTTTGTGAACGGCAATGTAAAGCTCTCATTTTTTAGGCCAGAAAATCCGGTGCCAGAATTAGGGAGAGGATTTGTTTACAACAACATCGTCACCCCATCGTTGCAGGAATTGTTGGGTATGAAACTGTTCACCATTGCAGTGCGCAGTGCCTTCCGCGATTACTACGACATCTATGCTTTGTTGAAAGAAGGCTATGATTTGGCCAAAGGCGTTGAATATGCCGGCAAATTCTCTCGCCATACGATACATTCAAAATTCGTCTATAGCATCCTACTGAACGAAAACTACTTCAGTAAGCCCGAAGGCTTTTCGCTGCTTGAGCCGAAATATGATGTTTCGACGGCAGAAATCGCCGATTTTATTAGGCATTACATTGAGGAAAAGGAAATTAAGATAAAGAAGTAGAGCCGCGATGAATCCACGGCTTCACCCTCATTCTCACAAATAAAACCTAATCCCTGCTTTGATGTTGAATCGCTGCAAGCCCTCCTTGGAATTGCCCAAGTCAATGACTTCCGTGTGTGTGCCGTCGTCGTAGGTCACCTTCGACAAAGCACCGATGTAGTACGAGGCTTCCGCGCCGATGGCAACATGCTGCGTAATCCTGAAATCGTAGCCGAGTCCAAGGCCCAAACCCATGGTCTTTCCCGATAATGTGTACTTGTAGCCAAACTCTTCAACACCATCCTTGTAGCCCAGATAACCGGCAAGTGCTTCAACATTCAACATGTGCCTGCCGTTTTGTGAATTGGCCGTCAAAGCGCCGAGCGACACGCCAATGAAGGTGATGGAATGGACATTGCTTATCGGCCCTTCATAATAGTTGCCTTCATCATCATAGGTATAGACGTATGCTGAATTGCTGCTCGAGAATTGGTCGTAGTGCAAGCCCAAGGTAATCCCGTTTTTGATATTGAACCGTATGCTGGCACCATAGTCAAAGCCTTGCATGAGCTTTTTCAAATAGGCCTTATAATCGCTCGAAATGTCGTTGGAAAACCTTGCCGTCCTGAAAGCATACCCGCCGTTAAACGCGATTTGGACGTGATACTCTTTGGGAGGGTTTTGTGCGGCTTTCACACTGTCTAATGGCTGTCCCATTGGATAAAACGAGTCGAAATTTTCAGCCGAAGCTGTAATGCCTGCCACCAATAGGAGTGCAAACAGGGTGCAAATCTTCAAGTTTTTCATATTCCATTGATTTTTAGATTGTTATTCCATTTTCTTGTTTCCGCTTTGCGTCACTGCGAGGAACGAAGCAGTCCAGAGAAACGCACAGGTTCACTTAAACATCTCATCTTTCAAGATAAATGTGTAAGTTCTGCTCTTCAGCTCTTCTCCTTCGGGGTCGCACTTCCAGGCCTCGCGGGTGAAGAAATAGCGCTGCGCATCGGTGGCATTCTCAATGTAGCTATAGGTAATGGTAGCGGCACCATCGGAACTGCGGGAGAATCTGACGCTGTCGTATTCCAAAGAAAGGGAATTAAAGGCCAATTCCGTTGGAACACCTTTCACCCCATGATAAACATAAACGGGAATCTCTTCGTTTTGTCCTTCAGTTGGGGTTGGGTAGAACACAGCGGAGTTTTGCCTAACGAGCTGGCCCAAGCTCCAAGCTTCAAAAGTGATGGTGTCAACCGTGTTGCCCGGAGTATAAGTGGCGTTGTATCTCACAGACTCTTTAGGTTGACACGAAGTTGCCACGAAAGACAAACTGAAAGTCATTGCTGCCAAAACCACCAGCAGCGTTCTGGAATTGAATTTTTTGTTGTTCATAATACTTTTAATTTTAGGTGTTAGTTATTTGTTTTGAAATTCATGCCGCAAAAATATAGCAAAAATCCACTGTTTTTTCAAGATTTCGGGGCATTACAAATTTTTGTAAAATATCAGTGTTGATTTTCAATATGTTACTAATTTATTTTACAACATTTTGTCATGCTCATTTGTCGCTTTTCCACCTGTTTATCCCACTAATGCAGCGCCTTTCATAGTTCCATCCGCTCATAAAAGGCTCTCATGTTTTTCTGTATCCGCTTTGCGTCACTACGAGGAACGAAGCGGTCCATTTCTGGTTCGCCGCGCTTCGCTCGCGATGACGCAAAGCGGCTGAACGGACAATGCTACCTGTTGACCACAAATTTCCGCGTCATATCTCCAATGCTGATGAAATACATGCCTTGGGGCAATTTGGAAACATCAATTTGCAGGTTTTCATTTGTGATGGTGCCTGACATCAGGGTTTGGCCCATGAGGTTGGTGATGCGGTAGGTTTGGGTTGGTTGAGACGCAAGGCATTGCGTCTCTACAATGAGGACGCCATCGGTCGGGTTGGGATAGACATTGAATTGTTCAGATTCAAGGTTGGTTTCACCAAGGCCCAAAATCTCGTCGCAATAGTATCCATCGTTCGAATAGACAGGGCTACCCGCCGCCCAATAGCAGCGCAACCCGTTCACACGGAAGCCCTTCGACTTGCCCATCAACGCTTCAGGGAAGAAATTGGCCAAATTACCAATGTTGAACAAGGTCGGACCGCTGAAATAACCGTCGGCATCGCTGAGATGCAGTCGGTCGTACCAAATGCCATCATGTTGCACCCGGTCTATCGCATCCACATGAACGGTGATGGTCTCCGTGCCCACCTTGATGTCCCATTCGTCGCCCACATTGGCGGCATAGTCGTACAACATGGTGAATTCCTGTAACGTCTTGTTCCACCAATAGATGGCGAAATCCTCCTTGTAGATGTATTCGTGCGTCACCTCAACCTGTCGACCCTTGTCATAGAGCGTGTTGGTGCGGATGATGATTTTCACATCCTTGCTGTTGATGGTCGTGTCGGCCACATATTCCAGATGTTGGTAAGTGGTGCTTCCGTTCAGGTTCTGGATTTCGTAGAACCATTCTGAGCCTTCTGGGATGTTGTTGCCATAGTACACACTTGCCAAGTTCCTGACATAAACGCAGTCTCCTCCCCAAGGGGTGAGAATCGGGTCGGATTCACAGAGGTTGCCGTCGGCGTCGGATTGTACTGCCGTGAGGCGGAAATAGTCGTAATCGTCGTAAGGCGCGAGGCCGAACAAGGGGAAGACATATTCATAAAACTCCTGGCCTTCAACGTATGGCACGGAGTCGATGGCGGTAAAGGAACTTGCGCCAGGGCCTTTCCAATACACCTTGTAGTATTCCATCTGCCACTCGCCATCAAGGGACGAGGCTTTCCCGCCAGGAGGAACTTGTGTGCCCCACGAAATGCAGTCGCCGTATTCTGTGCCCGAAAATCCGCAGAAAACGCCTTCAAGGTGAAGCCCGTCAGGACGAGGGCAACCGTAGGCATCGCATTCCTCGTTGCCGTGGATAATCATTTCTCCATCAACGATATAGCACCTTAGATGATCGGGACAGGGCCAACTGGGGGGCGTGCCGCCACAAACCCAAGGATAGGGAAACAAACCGTCGACATAGCCCACGCCTTCTATGATGAAGTTGCGTGCGCCATAGGAACAGTGGTCAAACAAGCCGTCAGGCGAGACGACCTCCTGTCTGCGGAACACACGACCGTTGTAGTCGACATCCATCACCGACTGCACCACGATATGGAATGCGCAGTCGCCAATCTCGCAAATCCAACTGTCGCCTTCGTCGGCGTTGAAGTCGTAAAGCACCGTAAAGGCATCGGTCGCACCATTATACCAATACACCACACCGTCTTCCTCATACACCAGCTCGTTGCCGCCGTATGCACCATAATAAGGAAAGAAAATGTTGCTGCAAAGATGCCCCTGCACTTCCTCCTGATCAATCACGTAAGAGTGGTGATAAGTGACGGGGTTGCCCCATGCCGAAGCGACATTGAAATACCACTCCGCGCCCAAGGGAGCAAAAGGCAGGTGTTCTTCCTCGCTGTTCATCATGCAGGTACCGAAGTCCTCGTTCTGCCAAAGCAGGTCGCCGTCCTCGTGGTAGCACAAGAGGTGGACAAACGCCCCCGACCAGCCTTCGTAGCCGCTGTTAAGGAAACCGTAGGTGCTGCCCACACCTTCAATCCAGTATTCTTCCACCTCACGCGGGGTGCCTTCGCCATAATATGTGGCGAGGCCCAATTGCCGCCTCATCTCGCCATTCACTTCTGTTTCAGACTCTTCAATCACAATCAAGGTTTCTCCTGTGGTTCCGACGGTGACCGTATCGCCCACGGTCAGGTTGAAATCATAGAGAAGCTGCTCCTCGCCATAGTTCCCTCCAGTCCCGTTGCTGAGGAAATACACCCTTTTGTTTTCTTCGCGCACCATGCCGGGAATCGTCGTCTCAGAGGCTGTCTTCACATACACGGTTTGGTAATCCACGCCGTTGTAGGTATAGGTGCCCATAAGTTTTACCACATTCGTGAAATAATCGTTCGGATAGTTCATCGAGCCCATGTAAACCACATTCCATTGCTGGCGGTCGTAGCCCTCTTGCACCAAGGGGTGATAACCGTCAAAACCGGGAAGGTCGTCGGCGTCGGGAATGCTTTTCCAATACTCTCCGCCACCGTCGAAATACAGATGGTTGTCGGCCCCTTTGAAAAGACGGGCGTTTTCGCCTCCTGGAGCGATATCGACAAGGGGAATGTTCTCTCCGATTTCAGTGAAATGCTCCCCATGGTCGGTGGAATAGGAAAGCACAGCCTGAAATCCCATAAAGTGAGGCGTGTACACGATTCCTCCATCGCCAATGGCCAAACTTGTGCCATAGAACAGATAGAAGCCTTGGCTGTGCTGGAATTCCATGATTCCGTTGATGTTCCAGCCACAAGCCACCACATTGCCCTCAGGGTCAAAGGCCATATCCATAATGTTAATGCCTTCTGCGGCAACAAGTTCCCAGTTTTGCATATCGGATAAGGTGGAATGGAAGATACCGCTATCCCCATCCGAATATGACCAAACACTGACATACACATCGCCCTCGGCATTGACAATCACGTTGCTGATTTGAGACCCTTCGTCCAGTTCAAGACCTGCAAAGCCCCATGTCGTGCCGCCGTCAATGGTCCAATAGGTTTCACCATTCGTGCTCCACACCAACACAATGTCATTGGACGGGGCATAAAGTCCCGCCACATCATTCATGGCACACGAGGACATAATCGTGGTTTGCTGCCAAGTGTCGCCACCATCGTCAGAATATTGGAGGTAGGTGTAGCTGGAAGGAAACACGAAAATGCGCCCTTGTGGACTGAAGGCAATGCATTGGTGCATGTAATTGCCGTTGACCTGTTCCCAAGTCTCGCCTTCATCTTGCGAACGCATGAGGCCACTATAGCCAGCCATGGCAAAAAGGTCACCGTTGGAAGCCGCACCGAGAAACGGGGTGTTGCAGCTGATAGGCTTCCAAACATTTTGCGCCCCAAGGATGCCCATGCATCCGAGGCAAATCATTAGAGTTAATGCTAATCTTTTCATAGTTTTAAGTATTTGATTGTTAATTATTTGATTTCAGATTTCATTTAACTACGGATTTTACGGATTATGCGGATTTCTTCCCTGATAGAATTACGGGTCGCAGGCTCCCAATGGATACGGATAGGCTATCGCTGTCAGAAATCCGTAATAATCGGACGCTTGCGTCCTTCAAATTTCTCATCGGATATCCGTCAAATCCGTGTAATCCGTAGTTTTTAATAAGTTTCATATCGTTTGTTTTGTGATTAAACAGCATTGATGATTTCCTCGAAACTGCGGTTGTCGTCCGTGAGGTTCATTTTCATTTGCTTGATGCGTGTCTTGCGTTTGTAGTAGGAGTCGGTTTGGGTGTCCAAGAGGATGGAAATCACCGTGTTGGAGAAGCCGTTCTTCGAGAGGCAGCAGATTCGTACGTCCCATTGGCCGAGCTTGGGATAGAGGCTGAGGAGACGCTGCGAGAAGCCGTCGTAGACCAAGTCGGTGAGGCTGATGAAGTCGGCCCAGTCGTCGTCTGAGAGGGTGAAGCTCATCGAGTCGACGGTCACCTGCTCGCCGAGGCTTTGCGCCGTGGCGTAAATCTTGTTGCGCCCCATGATTTTGCTGGTCATCAGCAGGTCTTTTTGCGAGAGCGTCTGACGGTCGCGACGTAGGTCATCGTTGGTGCGGATGAGGTTTTCCATGTCGCTCACCAACTCATGGATGCGGTTTTGGTCGCGCTCCACCTGGTTTTGGAACTGCGCGACAGCCAATTTATGGTCGCTCACTTTCTTCCTCACAATCAGCACGATAAATAACATGGCAATCACCGCTGCCGCAATGATGAGCCAGAGTTTCAGGCTGCGGTTGCGCATCACGACTTCCATCTCGCTCTTTTGGGCTTTCAGTTCGTACTCAGCCTTCAGGCGTTGCAGGTTGTCCGAAGCGTGTTCCTTGTCGGCCTTCATCATATTTTGCGTAAAAAGGTCTTGGTATTCAAGGGCTTGCTGCAAGTCGCCCTCATTGTAGGCGATGGCGTAAAGCGTTTGGTACACCGACATTTTCAGTCCGGCCCTGTCGCTACGAAGGGCGGCGTTAAGGTGGATTTTAGCCGTTTCGTAGTCCTTGGTGTAGTAATACAGCACGCCGAGGGTCATTTCGGCGATGTCGAGGTCGTTGCCTTCCAGTCCGCCTTGCATGGCGCGTGTGACGCATTCGATGGCCTTGGGAAAGTTGCCCGTGGGCAGGTAGTAGTCGCGACCCATCTCAAGGTAGAGGTCGTTCTGCATGACCTCGTCATTCAACAAGGCGGCGATGCTGAAGGCTGTGTCGTAGTAGCGTTTGGCTTGGGTGAACTGCTCCATCGCGTTCGCCACGCGGCCACAGTTGCGCATGGCGGTCATAACTTCGGCGGAGTCGTTCACCTGCCGAAAGCATTCGATGGCCTCGCGGTGCATCGTGAGCGCATCGTCAAAGAGGCCATGCTTGTTGTACATCGCGCCGAGGTTGTCCTTGAGTTGTCCTTCGAGGCGGACGGTCTTTTCGTCCGTTGCGCCCTTGCCAAGGAGGTCTAAGGCTTGGAGGAAACACTCGGCGGCCTCTTCGGAGAGGCGTTGTTCGCGCAGTTCGGTGCCTTCTTCATACAAGGTACGTGCGCGTTCGTAGCGTTTTTCTGGCGTGTCGCAGGCGGTCAGCATCGCGCCGAGGGCGACAGCCAAGAGGATGAGGGATTTCGATTTTGCTTTCATAGGCAATACTTTTTTATTCGGACTTCTCTGCCGCTTCGCTCGCAATGACGCTAAGCGCATCGAAGCACCATGCTTGTTGCTGCAAAAATATACAGAAAAAACGCTTGTCAAGAGGTTTTCGGGACCTCCCAAATTCTTGTCCCTATGATTTTTGGTTTGTCCTGATTCAAAACATTGGTTTCCAACATTTTGAGTTGTATAGGGACAAGATTTTGTCCCTATGATTTTTGGAAAAAAAACGTAGAGACGCAAGATTTTGCGTCTCTACAAGGGTGAAAAACCGTAAAAACAAGGCCTGATTATCTTCCACCGAGGAAGGAGCCAGGCATGTGAGGCCGCTTTTGGCTCTTGCGGGTCGACTTGTTCGAAGGCGTGTTGGAGAGGCGTTTCAGGTAAGCGCGCTCCACGTAGTCCTTCTCGTACTCGTTCTCGTAGGTGAAAGCGTTGTCGGTCATGCTTGAAATATACATCTTGAACGTGTGCACATAGTCCATGTTCATATAAAGGATGGCCTCGCGCTTGTCGTAAGAATAGTCGAATCTCCTCACGAGCGTCGTGTCAGGATTGACAATGTAGGCATCGTGTGCTTGATTCCAAATGGTGTCCACATTGTTGTCGCGCATCTCGCCAGTCTTATCGGCCCTGAAAATCAACTGGATACCGTCGTCAATGTCCTGAGGGTCATAAGTGAAGATCTCCATGGAACCTGGGATGGGATTGCCCGCATAGTCAATGTTGTAATACTCGATTTTCTCGACACCCCATGTGCCGACAAAGACTTTGTAGTCGTCGTTCTGTCCGCAAGAGGCAAGAAACAGGGCGGCAAATGCGCAAAATGTAACTAATGCAATTCTTTTCATTTTTTTCTGTAATTTATTGTTAATCAATTCGTTTAATAAAAAATCTTTCGAAGAACGGTCGCGGCTCGGAGAGGTGATTCGTCCACGAAGCCACAAAATCGGTGTCGGTGAGGCTCTCCACATTGAAAGTGGCCCTGTTTTCCTCCAAGAACAACGCGCCGTAAAGCGCATAGAGCCAGGAGCTGCTTTCCACCGTAACCGTATGGGCGACAGAATCATAGGCATAATGGCACGAGAACTCCTTGATGAAGGCCGGACTGTTGTTCAGCTTCAGCAGACCCGTGCCGTCGGCGTTGAAGAAAAGCTCGTATTCGCCACCCACAACGGCCTCGAAACGCAAAGTGTCCCACTGCTCGACGCCCAAACTATCGGTGCGGCAACTGACGTATTGCTCACAGCCCCAATGACCTACGAGCGGCGACAATGGTGCCTCCTTCTTCTTGCAGCCTGTTAGCATCGCTATCAATGCCACCACGGCCACCATTCCGATATGAACCTTTTTTCTCATGACAAATCCGGTGCAAAAATAGTATTTCTCCAAATATTGGACCATTTTTTCTATCTTTGCTGCATAAAAGACCTATGATGAAACGCAAGATTTCGATTTTTATTTTGTTTGCCCTCACATGGGCTGGGGCAAAGGCGCAGGATGTCATCACGGTGATGCAATACAACCTTTTGTATTACGGCAACTACAACACTGGCTATGCCTCCTGCTTCGAGACCAACAACAACACCCAACTCAAGGACGAATGCATCCGCACCATCTTGAATTACGTCAAGCCCGACATCTTGACTGTCAACGAGTTTGGCGCGACCAACGCCTTACAAACCGATTTCTTGCGCCACAACCTGAACATCAATGGGGCGGACTGGTGGGAATCGGACGACCGCATCAACTACGCCAACAGCAACATCATCAACCACATCTTCTACGACTCGCGCAAGATGGGCCTGAAGCGACACGTCGCTCTGCGCACCAACCCGCGCGACACGGACGTTTATGAGCTGTACATGAAAACCGCCAGCCTAGCCGCTGGCGACACCATCAAGCTCGTCTGCATCGTGGCCCACCTCAAGGCCGGACAAGGCTACGAAAGCTCGCGCCGCGCCTGCCTACAAACCGCCATGGATTATGTCAACCTGCATTATCCCACTGAAAACGTGTTGATTATGGGCGACTTCAACATGTATTCTTCCAACGAGAGCGGCTACAGACTGCTCACCCAGACCTATAGCAATCCCAGCATTTGCTTCGTCGACCCCTTGGCCTCGGCGGGCGGCGTGGGCAACTGGAACGAGAACGGACAATTTGCCCAATTCCACACCCAAGCCACCCTTGGCTGGACCGACAACGACTGTCGTTCGGGCGGCGGCTTGGACGACCGCTTCGACTTCATCCTCATGGCCGACGAGGTCGCTTTTGGTTACAACCGCGTGCGTTATGTGAACAACTCTTACAAGGCAGTTGGCAACGACGGGCAACACTTCAACCAAGGCATCGACCAAGGTGTCAACACCTCGGTGCCGTATGCCGTCCTCAACGCCTTGGTGGATTGTTCCGACCACCTCCCCGTGACCATAAAACTCGCCGTCGACGCCCATTTGGACGTGAATGAGTTCGCTGAAACCGCATTTCAAGCCTCCATTGCACCCAATCCGGCCAATGAAGTCACCACGGTGCATTTTGTCAACCCGTCGGAAGGACAAGTCCAATTCGACCTTTATTCGCTTCAAGGTCAGTTGGTTGCGCAAAAGAGCAATGTTTTTGGAACGGGTTCACAGCAATTTGAGTTGCCCCTTCAGGGCGTGACGAAAGGCTTCTATCTGCTCCGCCTCACCAACGGCGAAGGCTGGAGCCAGACGCTGAAAATCGTGGTGCGTTAGGCTTCAAGGTTATTTCCACAACTTTCTCGCTATCAGGGAGTTTGATTTTATAATTTCCACCGCAGCGTGAAGTGATGCTGAATTGAGTCACTTTGCCTTTGCGCCATGTGCAGTCGACCACAGCACCGCCACGGACGCAAAGTCCTCGGAATGAGCCGTTTTGCCATGTCGAAGGCAGCGCAGGCAACAACTCAATGCAGCCGTCGTGGCTTTGGATGAGCATCTCGGCGATGCCCGCTGTGCCGCCCAAATTACCGTCGATTTGGAAGGGCGGATGGGCGCAGAAGAGATTGGGATAGGTGCCCGCATGGTGCCTTCCTTCGTTGTCGATGGCGGGCTGAAGCAGGTTCTTCAAGAGCCGATAGGCATGGTCGCCATCGCCGAGGCGCGCCCAAAAGCAGATTTTCCACGCCCTTGACCAGCCTGTGCCCTCATCGCCACGACGACGCAAGGTCTCGCGACAGGCATCCATTAATAAAGGTGTTTTGGTTTTGGTGAGCATCGTGCCCGGATAAAGACCAAACAGGTGCGACACATGGCGGTGCTGCGGCTCCACCTCCTTGTAGTCCTTCAGCCATTCCTGCAAATAACCCTCCTCGCTGACCTGCATGGGCGGAAAATGGGATTTCGCGGTTTTCAAACTATCAGAAAAAGCCTTATCCACACCCAAAATCCCCGCCGATTGGACAACTGCGTCATATAACTCACTGACAATCTGCACATCCATCGTGCTGCCCATGCACACGCTGACGGCAGTGCTGTCATTGAGCCAAAAAGCATTCTCTGGCGAGGTGGTCGGTGCCGTGACGAGCCAGCCATGCTCGGGTTCCTCAATCATCGCGTCCAAGAAAAAGCGGGCGGCTTCCTTCATCAGCGGATAAGTTTCTTGCAGAAAACTAGTGTCTTGTGTGAATTCAAAATGTTGCCAAGCGTGGAGAGCCAACCAAGCTCCGCCCGTGTTGGTGGCGCCCCATGAGGGATGCTCGCCGGGTGCCGTGAAACCCCACGGATTGCAGACCACATGTGCCGTCCAGCCTCGTGCACCGTAAAAATCACGAGCGGTCTTGCTCCCTGAAGGCATCAACCCTTCCGCGAAGCGAATCAGTGGCAGGTGCAACTCTGGTAGGTTGCCGACTTCGCATGGCCAGTGGTTCATTTCCACGTTGATATTCAGGTGATAATCGCCGTTCCAAGGGGTTTGAATCGTGTTGGCCCACAGCCCTTGCAGGTTGGGTGGCAACAAATCCTCGCGCGTCGAGTTGATGAGCAGGTAACGCCCGAACTGGAAATAACACATCGGCAGCCAAGGGTCGTCATTCACCAAGAAGTCGCGCCAATGCTCGTCCAAGGTAAAATCTTGATTCTCATTTTGTTCGCCAATCTGCAACGCCACGCGCTCAAACAAGGCTTGGTAGGCTTTCAGATGGTCGTTTTTCACCTCGCTAAAGCCCTTCTCAATGGCTCTTTTCAGGTGCTCGTTGACATAGTTTTCGGGGTTGTCGCATGTAAAATCCGTGGCGGCGCAGAAGTAGATGACTACTTCATTGTTTTCAGTAACTGATTGTGCCTTAGCATAGTATCGCATTCCCTCCACGCCTTCTATGTGGCTATCCAACTGCCCATACATCACCACGCCATCAGCATCCTTGAAGATTTCGGCTTTTTCGGGGCGAGAAAGGTTTATCGTAAACGGAACGCAGGTCATTGAGCCTGTCGACATGCCGTCATTATTTTTGGTCGATGCTTCGACGGACTCAGTGGCCTTAATTTTTATCACCGCCACATCATCAATGCGGGAGATAAAAGCCTCACGCTCATAATGTTGGCCACCTTTTTCAAAAGAAACCTTATGAATGGCTTCGTTGAGGCACAATGTCCTTTGATAATTCGTAATCGGCTTATTATCAGGATATTGAAACCCAATCGTCATTTGACCCAAGGTCTGGAAGCAACCGAAAGGCACCTGGGCGCCTTGTCCGTGTCCCGAGCCTTCGCCGCCGCAGACAAAGGTTTCGTACATCAAGTTTTGGGCTTCGTCGTTGCGGCCTTCCTTCAGCAAACGCTGGATTTCGGGCAGTGAGGCCAAGGCCAAAGGATTGCTGTCGTCGCTCGGTGCGCCTGACCATAACGTTATGTCATTCAACACGATACTTTCCTTTTCCACGCCTCCGTCGGGCATCATGCCGAGATGACCGTTGCCCAAAGGAAAGCACTCCTCCCAGATTTGGGCGGGATGTTCGGAAACCAAGTTCAAGGCTGTGTTTTTGGGTTGACGTTGGCAACCCATTAATAATAGGAATAACGCGATGAGTAAGGCGATACGCTTCATGGCAGTAGATTTTGGGCTTAAGCCTTCGTCAAGGCCGCCGCGCCGAGGATAGCTGCATCATTATCAGGCAGTTCCGAGACGTGCACCTCCACGCTACCGTCATAAACGAAACACAGGTGTTTCTTGAATGACTCGCGCACGGGCTTCATCAGCACCTCACCCGCTTTCACAGGACCGCCCATCAGGAAGATGGCCTCGGGACCGCTGAACGCCACCGCGTTGGCCAAGGCAATGCCCAACCAATAGCCGGTCTTTTCAAACACCTTGATAGCCAGCGGGTCGCCGGCTTTGGCCGAGTCGCCTACCATCTTGCTCGTCAGGTCGTCGGGATTCACTTTCGACAAGGGGCCATCGTAGTCGGGCGTGGCTTCGAGCAATTCCTTTGTCGTACGGCAGATGCCTACCGCTGAGGTGTAGGTCTCCAAGCAGCCTTTCCGTCCACAGCCACAAGGTCGCCCTTCGGGGATGAGGATGGCGTGGCCCAGTTCCCCCGCGCCCCCCGTCTTGCCGTGTACCAACTTCCTGTCCACCACGATGCCGCTGCCCACGCCCGTGCCGAGGGTGAACATCACAAAATGCCTCATGCCCTTGGCGCCACCGTATACCAACTCGCCGTATGCCGCAGCGTTGGCGTCGTTGGAAACCACGACAGGCACATCAATATGTTCGTGGAACAGCTTTGGCAGGTCGATGATGCCCTTGAAGTTAAGGTTGGTGGCGTTCTCGATGCAGCCCGTGTAATAGTTGCCCGCCGGCGCCGCAATGCCAATGCCGTCGATGGCCTCGATGCCGTTCTCGCTCATTAAGGCTTTGATTCTTGTGCAAATATCTGACACATAGATAGATGCGTCGTTGTATTTGTTGGTCGGGAGGTTGCTTTTGGCCAAGCAGAGGCCGTCGAAGCGCACCAGTCCGATGTCGGTGTTGGTGCCGCCAATGTCGATTCCGATGGAATACATGTTCATGATTTTACGATTTTGAAAGGGCTAAAATACGGATTTTCGGCGAATGGAAAAGAAAAATTGTCCTTAACAGGACTTTTTTGCCCAAAAAGGCCTAATTTTGTGAATCAAAACCCAGTCTCATGAAAAAGCATTTTATCCTTATTTTAGCCCTATTTTTCTTGGCTTCCTGCACACCAAAAGACACCGACCTCACCACCACTTTCGAGAAGTCAAACTTCTTGGAGACAGACGATTACGAGGGCACCATTGCCTATGCAAAACTGCTCGCGAAGCAGTTCAAGGAGGTGCATTACCAAACAATTGGGACGACCGTGACGGGGCGCGAAGTGCCACTGCTCATCATCGACAAGGACGGCTACACCAAACCCAAGAAAATCCGCAAGAGCGGCAGGTGTATCATCCTCGTGCAGTCTTGCATCCACCCAGGCGAGCCAAACGGCAAGGATGCCATGTTTCTGCTCATCCGCAATATGCTGAGAGGCAGGGAGAACAGCGATCTTTTGGACGATTTTTCCTTCCTCTTCATCCCAGTTTTGAGTCCTGATGGGCTGGCCAACTTCTCCCCTTTCAACCGTATCAACCAGAACGGCCCGAAGCAGATGGGCTGGCGCGTGAACGCCCAAGGCCTCAACCTCAACCGCGACTTCACCAAGCTTGACTCGCCCGAACTTCGCGGCTTCACGGCCTTGTTTAACCAATGGCAACCTGACCTATTTTTCGATACCCATGCCACTGACGGCGCTGATTACCAATACGTAACCACCTATTCCATCGAGGATTTCGGCAACTATGATGCGGGCCTCAGCTACTGGTTGAGCCGCGTTTGGGAGCCGAAAATCAGGGTGGCAATGAGCGAATTGGGGATTCCCATCACACGTTACATTGAGTTCCACCCTTGGGGCGACCCAACGGCTTCGCTCTATGACGAAAGCTTCTCCGCCATGTTCTCTGAGGCCTACACCACGGCGCGCAACTGCCCGGGCATCCTTCTGGAAACGCACATGTTGAAACCCTACAAAGACCGCGTGCTGTCCACTTACCACATGATTGTGGAGACACTGAGAATCATCGCCAGCGACAAGGCCAACTTCCAAAACACCATCGCGCAAGCCAAGAAGAACGACTTGGATCTCAAGGAGTTACCCATCAACATGCAGTCCGAAATGAACGACACGCTTTGGGTGGATTTCATGGGTTACCATTTCGATACGGTGTACAGCGACATCACGGGCGGCTGGTATTATGCCTACGACACGACGCGCCCCGAAACGCACCGCATCCGCAGCATCCGCTCCACCCGACCCGAGAAGACCCTCAATGTACCGAAGGAATACATCATCCCTGCACAATACACCGAGGTCATCGACATCGTCAAGGCACACGGCTTTGAGATGAATCTTCTGAAGAGCGAGAAAACACTGAAAGTCAGTACCTACCGCTTTGACAACGTGGAGTTTGCGCCCCGACCCTCCGAAGGCCGCTGCCGTGTGGCGCATTTCGACACCCAAGAAATTACGAAGGAGGTCACTTTCCCGAAAGGCTCGGCGGTGGTGAAGACCTCGCAAAACGGCGTCCGCCTGCTGATGACCTTGTTGGAGCCCGAGATGCAAGGCTCGCTGTTCGAGTGGGGCTTCTTCAACCAAGTCTTGCAGCGTGTGGAGTATTTCGAGGTTTACAAAATGGAGCCGATGGCCCAGGAAATGCTTGCCGCCGACCCCTTCCTGAAAGAACAATTCGAGGCATGGAAAGCCAGCTTCCCCAAGGACAAGCAACCCTCGCAATACGCCATCCTCAACTGGTTCTACGAGCGCTCGCCTTACTGCGACAAGAACTATTTGGTGTATCCTTTGGGGATGGTACGATGATTTTGAAGTTAGGAGAGGTATAGGTTGAGTTAAACTACCCCATCAAGTCAGAGGCTACCGTTTAGCCATGGCTTTCAGATAGCAGGCCCGACAAAGCGGTTCGTAGCTTTCCGTTTCGCCCAAGACCACCAATTTGTCGCCGGCGATGGTGCGGTGCGAATATTGTGCCTGGCCGCCGCAACGCACGCAGATGGCGTGCACCTTGGTCACGTCCTCAGCGATGGCCATCAGCTTCGGCATGGGGCCGAAGGGGTTGCCCATGAAGTCCATGTCCAAGCCCGCCACGATGACGCGCACGCCTTGGTTGGCCAACTGCTGGCACACGTTAGGCAGCTCATCATCAAAGAATTGCGCCTCATCGATGCCGACCACATCCACGTCGGTGGCGTAAAACAGGATTTCCTGCGCGCTCTCCACGGGAATGGAATGCAACGCCGTGGCGTTGTGCGACACCACGTCTTCCTCGCTGTAGCGCGTATCGACGCCCGGCTTAAAGATTTCCACTTTCAGCTTGGCGATCTTGGCGCGTTTCAGCCGCCTGATGAGTTCTTCCGTCTTGCCCGAAAACATCGAGCCGCAAACGACTTCAATCCAGCCTTGAGATTTATTGTGAGAATCTTTTTCGAGAAACATGGCTTGCGTTTTTTAGATTATTTGTATTTTTGTCCTTCCGCAACTGATAAGCTCGCCTAGCGAGCAAGGCGCGACCACAGAGCAAAAATAAATATAAAACAAATATGAACGACAATTTCAATGACCAAAAAGAAAAATTGGTTTCTTTGAGCCACGAAATCAACCTGTTACGACAGCAAGTCAATTACCTTTTGAGGAACGAAAAAGCCCTTGGACTGCTCGATTTGGACGTTTTGATGAACCGCACGCACACGATTTACGACATGCTTTGTGCCATCAATTTGGGCGATAATGCCGATGACGAGGACATGGATTTCGATGCCGAGGCCTTCACCAACATGATTGGCGCGATGATGACGGAAGAGAATCCTGACGAAGCGAAAAACGAGGAAATCATTGAAGATCAGAAAGAAGAGAAATTGGAAGAGGAGATTTCCCAGCCCGAACCTGAAGAGGTGATTCCTGCCGAACCCGAACCCGTTTGGGAGCCTGAGCCTGAAATCGTGCCAGAACAAAAGCCGGAGCCTGAACCTGTTTTTGAACCTGAACCCGTTTCTGAGCCAAAATCCGTGACCGAACAACCCGTCTCAAAGCCTGCAGGTGACGAATTCGGCTTCTTCTTCCGCTTCGAGGATGTGCCCTCGGAAGAGAAAAAGCCGGAAGAACAGCCTGCAGAACCCGCCGTTGAAGCACAGCCCGCCGAGCCTGTCTATGTGGATGACAAACTGGTGCATTTCGTGAAGGAAATCCCTGAGGATCAAATCCCTGACCGCGATATTGTGGGTGCTGACGAGTTGGTGCGCGACAATCCTTACGAGATGCCGAAGGTGGAAGAGCCCGATTTTGAGCTGACCACACACGAAACCCTTGGTGAGAAGATGATCCAGAACGACCATTCGCTTGCGGCCAAGTTGCAGCAGAATCCCATCCCCGATTTGAAGTCGGTCATCGGTATCAACGACAAGTTTTTGTTTGTCAACGAGTTGTTTGGCGGAAGCATGGAGAAATACAACAAGTCCATCGAGAACCTCAACGACCTGAAGACGCTGAACGGTGCCATGATTTACCTCAACGAGCTGAAGATCGAATTGCAGTGGAACAGCAGCAACGAGGCCTATAACAAACTGACGGAATTGGTCAGGAGAAAATTTGAATAAACTGGATATGAGCAAGTTGTATCTCGTTCCGACACCCATCGGCAATTTGGAGGACATCACCCTGCGCGCCATCCGTGTGCTCAAGGAGGTAGACTTGATTCTTGCCGAGGACACCCGCACTTCGGGCAACCTTTTGCGCCATCTCGACATCAGCAAACCCATGACCGCCTTCCACATCCGCAACGAGCATCAGGTGGTGGAGCGCATCGCGGACCGCATCGCGGCAGGGGAGACCCTCGCTTTGGTCACCGATGCGGGCACGCCGGCCATCTCCGACCCGGGTTTTCTCTTGGTGCGCGAGTGCGTGAAGCGCGGTATCGAGGTGGAGTGCTTGCCAGGCCCCACGGCGTTTGTTCCGGCTTTGGTCAACTCGGGACTGCCGGCCGAGAAGTTCATTTTCGAGGGCTTCCTGCCTCACAAGAAAGGCCGCCAAACCAAGCTTCAAGCCGTGGCCGAATACCCTTACACGACCATTCTGTATGAATCGCCGTTCCGCCTGCTGAAGACCTTGCAGCAGTTGGCCGAGGTTTGTGGCGAGGAGAGGCAAGTCAGCGTGTCGCGCGAGCTGACGAAGATTCACGAAGAAAACGTCCGCGGCACCTTGGCGGAGGTCATCGCCCATTTCTCGAAAAAGGAAATCAAGGGGGAAATCGTTATCGTTTTGGAAGGTAGGGACGGCGTGCAAACCGTCTCTACAGAAGAGGAAACGGAATAAATCACCGTCTCTTCGGCGTAAACAGCCTTTGCCAGAGGCTCGGTTTCAGTGCGCTGTAATCCTTTTCGAGCTGCCGTTGGTAGGCTTCCAAACGCACTTTGAGGCTGTTTTTCACACCGTTGGAGGTGTAGGTCGCACCGCTGACGGCGTCCACATCCTTAGCCAAGGCCTCTTCTACCGACAGGCCGTTCCATGAGTTATACAAACCGCCGTCCATCACGCGTTGCGCGAAACGTGGCGTTTCTTGGTTGTCCCGCATGACGACTTGGGTGATGCGGTTGTCGGCGTCAAGGGCTATTAATAAAGGTGTGGGTCCGTTGTAGCCGCTCACCGAGGCGGAAAAAGGTGCCGAAAGAAGCACGGTGCCCAACACTTTGCCATCGGCGTTCTTGACTTGGTAATAAGATGTGTCAATCGTCTGAACTTCAGCGGCTTCGCTGAAATAGGGTTCCACTTCCGAGAGTGGGAGTTCGGGCAATCTGACGGGGATGGGCTGTGGGTTGCAGCTGGACAACGCTATCGTGCCGACGAACAGCAAACCGCCTATGAGGTTTCCAAGGGTTTTCATTGGCTTGTCTTGAATTTTGGCGCAAAATTAGGAAAAAAACCAACTCTTAGCGCCCAACTCTTAACTTTTAACTATCTTTGTGGCATTATTATTCAACAAGCGCAGAAAAAACCTAAGGATATGTTAGTCATTGGAATTGCAGGTGGCTCCGGTTCGGGCAAGACCACCGTCGTCAAGGAGCTGGTGAACCAATTGCCAGACAATTCAGTATCAGTTATTTCGCAGGACGCCTACTATTACGACAACGGCGACAAGACGCCAGAGGAGAAGAAGCAGATCAACTTCGACCATCCCGACGCCATCGAATGGGAACTGCTCATCAACCACCTCGACCGCCTGAAAAAAGGCGAGACCATTCCCATGCCGATTTACACATACGTCACTTGTGCCCGTTCTCAGGAGGTGATCTATGTGCACCCCACCGAGGTCATCATCGTGGAGGGTATCATGGTGCTGACTCAGGAGGAGCTTCGCAAGCGCATGGATATCAAGGTGTTCGTCGACACCGACAGCGACGAGCGCCTGATGCGCATCATCCGCCGCGACATCGCCGAGCGCGGACGCACCTGGGAGGACGTGCTGCGCCATTACCAGACCTTCGTCAAGCCCATGCACCAGCAGTTCATCGAACCCACCAAACGCTGCGCCGACCTCATCCTGCCACGCGGCTCCAGCCCTGTGGTGGTCGATATTTTGGCCTCGCGCATTCGGATGCATTTGGGGAAGTGATTTTGAGCACTTTTGCAAGCCAGACTAATACAAAAAAATCCCGTCAATTGACGGGATTTTTTCATTTTCGTTGATTAGCGATTATTGTTTCCTCGCTGCAATCAACAAATCCAGCATCTTGATGGCCGAATCGCTGATGACCGTGCCAGGACCAAAGATGGCCACAGCACCAGCGTCGTAAAGGAACTGGTAGTCCTGAGCGGGAATCACGCCACCCACGGTGACCATGATGTCGGGACGACCGAGCTTTTCCAATTCAGCGATGACCTGCGGCACGAGGGTCTTGTGACCAGCAGCCAACGAACTCACGCCCATGATGTGGACGTCGTTCTCGACGGCCTGCTTAGCAGCCTCAGCGGGTGTCTGGAACAGCGGTCCCATGTCGACGTCGAAGCCGATGTCAGCATAACCGGTGGCGACCACCTTGGCACCACGGTCGTGGCCGTCCTGACCCATCTTGGCAATCATGATACGCGGACGGCGGCCTTCCATCTTGGCGAACTCGTCAGCCTTGCGGCAGGCTTCCTCAAATCTTGCATCGTTTTTCGTTTCCATAGAATATACTCCTGAAATTGAACGGATAACAGCCTTATAACGGCCTGCGACCTTCTCGCAAGCCATAGAAATCTCGCCCAAGGAAGCGCGGCACTTGGCGGCTTCGACGGCCAAAGCAAGGAGGTTGCCCTCGCCCGTCTCGGCGCACTTGGTGATGGCCTCAAGACAACGTTGCACGTCGGCCTCGTTGCGGTTGGCGCGGAGTTCCTTCAAGCGCTTGATCTGCGACTCACGCACGGCCGTATTGTCGACCTCCAAGGTCTCAATCGGGTCTTCGTGGTCGAGGCGGTACTTATTGATGCCGACGATGGTCTCGCGGCCCGAGTCGATCTTGGCCTGCTTGCGGGCAGCAGCCTCTTCGATACGCATCTTCGGCAAGCCGGTCTCGATGGCCTTGGCCATACCACCCATGGCTTCCACCTCTTGGATGTGACCCCAAGCGCGCTCGTAGAGGTCGCGGGTGAGGCTCTCCACATAATAGGAGCCTGCCCACGGGTCGACGACACGGCAGACGTTGGTCTCTTCCTGGATGTAGATTTGGGTGTTACGGGCAATACGGGCGCTAAAGTCGGTGGGCAGAGCGATGGCTTCGTCCAAGGCGTTGGTGTGCAGCGATTGGGTGTGACCCAAAGCGGCACCCATAGCCTCGATGCAAGTACGGGCCACGTTGTTGAACGGGTCTTGCTCGGTGAGCGACCATCCCGAGGTCTGCGTGTGGGTACGCAGGGCCAGCGACTTGCTGTTCTTCGGGTTGAAGGTCTTCACAATCTTCGCCCAAATCATACGGGCGGCGCGCATCTTGGCAATCTCCATGAAGTGGTTCATGCCTGAGCACCAGAAGAAGGACAGACGCGGCGCGAAGGCGTCGATGTCGAGGCCTGCCTTGACACCCGTGCGGAGGTAATCCCAACCGTCGGCCAAGGTGTAAGCCATTTCGATGTCGGAGGTGGCACCGGCTTCCTGCATGTGGTAACCCGAGATGGAGATGCTGTTGAACTTCGGCATGTTCTGCGAGGTGAACTCGAAGATATCGGCGATGATGCGCATCGAGAACTCAGGCGGATAGATATAGGTGTTACGCACCATGAACTCCTTCAGGATGTCATTCTGGATAGTGCCTTGCAACTCTTCGTACTTGGCACCTTGCTCCAAGGCGGCGACGATGTAGAAGGCCAAAATCGGCAACACAGCACCGTTCATGGTCATGGAGACGGACATTTTGTTCAGCGGAATCTGGTCGAACAGGACTTTCATGTCCTCGACGGAGCAGATGCTCACGCCAGCTTTACCCACGTCGCCCATGACGCGTTCGTGGTCGGCATCGTAGCCACGGTGGGTGGCCAAGTCGAAGGCCACGGACAAACCTTTTTGACCTGCTGCGATGTTACGGCGGTAGAAGGCGTTGGACTCCTCAGCGGTGGAGAAACCGGCGTACTGACGGATGGTCCAGGGACGCATCACATACATCGTCGAATAAGGTCCACGGAGGAAGGGGGCGATGCCAGCGGCATAGTTGAGGTGCTCCATGCCTTCGAGGTCTTTCTCGGTATAGGCAGGCTTCACCATGATGTGTTCAGAGGTCTCCCAAGGCTCGCCATTCGGCAGGATGAGACCGCTGTGCTTAGGTATAGCGTTGATATTGATGTCTTTATAGTTAGGCTTCATTGTTTTATCCTTTCATTTCTTTTGACTTCGGGACTTCGAGACTTCGGGACAACGGGACTTGGTTTATCTCGCAGTCCCGCAGTCTCGTAGTCTCATGTCATTTTGTTATACCTAATTGCATTTGGAACTCCTTTAAGGTCTCAAGCACGTTGCTCTTGACATGGATGAAATACTTCAGGCCAGCCTCTTTGAGGATGTCGGCGGTGCCTTCAGGGTTACCGGCGAGCACCACGATGGTGTCGTTCTTCAACTCCTCGTAGACCTTGAGTGCGTTGCCTTCACCGTATTCCTCATCGGAGGAGCAGATGACCAGAATCTCAGGTTTCACCTCACGTGCGGCGGCGATGCCTTCGTCCAAGGTCTTGAAGCCTGGGTTGTCGACGACTTGGAAGCCGGCGCAGGCGAAGAAGTTGGAGGCGAAGTTGGCACGAGCCTTGCGCATGGCGAGGTTGCCGTAGGTGAACATCCAAGCCACAGGACGCTTGTGGTTCTGTGCATAGACGTCAGTGGCGTAACGCAGTTGTTCAAACTGTTGCGCAGCGCGGAAAGTGACGATGGTCTCGACCTCGGCCTTCTCGTCGCGACGGTTGTCAGCTTCCATCACCCAAGCCTCGGGCGTGAACTTGAGGCTTTCAGTGAAATTCGGGAATTGGTTCGTGCCGAGGATGGTCTCGCGGCGGGTGGCCACATTGCTGAACTTCTTGGCAGCGCTCTCCTTGATGAGGCTTTGAATCATGCCCTTGCGGACGGCTTCGAGATAACCACCTTCATCTTGGATCTTGTTGAACAAGTCCCAAGCGGCAGCGGCGAGGCTCTCGGTGAGGTTCTCGATGTAGTAGGAACCTGCGGCGGGGTCGGCAACCTTGTCGAAGTGCGACTCTTCCTTGAGGATGAGCTGCTGATTTCGCGCGATACGGTCAGCGAAGTCGGTGGGCAACTCAAACGGCGCATCAAACGGCATGACGGTGAACGAGTCGACACCGCCCAAAACCGCTGACATGGTGCCAGAGGTGGTGCGCAGCATGTTCACATACGCATCGTAGAGGCTCATGCCTAACTCGGCATTGGTGGCGTGGATGTGCATCTTGGCATTCTCTTCCTTGCCGCCGTAAGCCTTCACGATATTGGCCCAAAGCAGGCGATAGGCGCGCATCTTGGCCAATTCCATGAAGTAGTTCTGACCCACGGCGAGGTTGAAGCGCATCTTCGGCGCAATCTCATCAATCGTGAGGCCTTTCTCGGTGAGTTTGTCGAGGTATTCGGCACCTACGGCAAGCGCAAAGGCCATCTCCTGAACGATGGTCGAGCCAGCATTGGTGAACACATGGCCATTGACGCCGATGGTCTGGAAACCAGGCATCTCGGCCTTCACCATGATGTAGGCCAGCTCCATGTCGGTCGTTTCGGTGATGTACCACACGCCGCGACGAATGTAGCGCGTCAGCGGGTCGTAGTTCAATGAGCCCTTGATGTCCGGCACTTTGGAGAGCATCTCCAAGAGTGGCAAGTGATACTTGTTGTTGAACACATTGATTTCCACCGCTTTCTGGTCGATACCGTTGAGCAGGGTGGAAATCTCGATGGCGGTGTAGGCCTTGTCCATCTCAAGCTTGAAGCCAATGCTGTTGCAGCCGCGGCTGATGGCATCCAAAGCCTTCTTGTTGGCTTCCCTAACGTCCTTGACAGTAATGTCTTGACGGATAAGCCATTCGTTGCCCTCGGGCTTGTTGCCGCGGACATACGGGAATTCGTCGGGCATCATGCCCGTCCACGGGATGTCGGCGAGATTTTCGGCGCGATAGTAAGGCTTTACGTTGAAACCTTCCGCCGTCCGCCACACCAATTTCTTGTTGTAGTCGGCACCTTTGAGGTCCTTCTCGATCACAGCTTCCCATTCCTGGGTGCTGACGGGTGGAAATTCCTCAAAGAGTCTCTTTTTTTCTTCCATAACTAATTGATATTCTTGTTGTTTAAATAATTTTGTTCAGTTTAGTTCCGTTGTCTGAAACCCCAATTCATACCGATGAGGTCGGTTTGGGTCTTCGCGGAGAGCATGGCTGTTGCGTCAAGGTTGATGCGCGACGAGAACACGCCAAAGCCGCCTTTGATGTTGCTGTAGTCGGGGATAGTTTGCGAAAGCCCCTCGGAAGGCGAGTTGATTTGGATGTAGTTGTACAGCTCTCTGCCGCCTGCCGCCACATGGATTTCAAAAGTGCCGATATAGCGGGTCACGTTCAGCGTGTCGGCACCGATAGCGGAGCCAAGCATATTGAACAGCGTGACTTGGCTATATTTGATGAAATAATGGCCGCTTTCATATTCCAGGTCGTCGGTGCTGATGGCGCCATACGACCATTCCACCTTCTTGTCGGTCATGGCTTCGTTGGGCTTCTGCTCCTTATAGTTGAAGACCAGTCTCACCTCATACACGGCGGCATTTTCGGCAGGTGTAAAAGAAATCTTGCCCGTCTTGTCCTGTCCTGTGGGCGAGAAGGTGACCGAGGTGGTCAGGATCTTGAATGCGTCGCCACCCACGAGGTCGGTCTCCGAAGTGACGGTGTCATTGGGCGTGTAAATCACAAGTTGGTATTTGTATTTCCATGAAGGTGTGTCCATGTTGAACGTCTCGGTGGTGTAATACACCTTTTGGTTGGGGGCGTAGAACGTGCCGTAATGCTTGTTGTGGATGGTAATGGTGTCGAGCCGGATTTCACGGCCGGTCGGGGTGTATTGGCCGCTCACCGAGGCCTTGTACTCGATAAGGCTTGCGGGAAGCTTGCCAGGATAGTTGCTCGAGTCAGGAATGAGAGCCACCTGCGAGGCGTCAATGGGATTGTCGTCGCTTCCTGAGAAAGCCCTGATGATTTTCACGTAGTTGGTATCTTGCGTGACGTCAATCAGGCCGTATATGACCGGAACATCCTTATAATCAGCGTAAAGGTTCACATTGGTGTTGCATGAGACCAAAACTCCAAACAGCAGTGAGCAAAAGAGAAAAATCTGCGTTTTTTTCATAGCAAAATAGGGTTGTTAGAAGCTGCAAAGATAAGGTTTTTTCTGAAAGAAAAACCCTTTCGGAAAATTATTGTTCCTTAAAGCCCCAAGACGGCACGGTAAAGAACTCTCTTTTGGTCTTGGCGGACATTCTCACCACCTTACTTATGGTAGCTCGTGAGGAGAAAAGTCCAAAACCATTTTCGATATTGGTATAAGGAGCCACTAGAGAAGTTGGGCTGCTCATCTGCGCTTGGTTTTGCAAATAATAAAGGGTCAGTTCGTCGCCACCCGCACATATAGTGATAACAAAATCATCAATGTAGCGAACCACATTGGGGTGGTTGACACCCCAAACCGTATCCCCACCGATAGCCAATGCAAGGTCATTAAACAACCAATTCATCGAATAAGATTGTATATAGGCACCGCCTGTACCTTGTGAATACTCCGTAATGGATTTTGTCCCTAATGACTTGCTTATGTACTTGCTCTCCATTTCATGGCCAGACAATTGTTCATGGTAATTGAACTGCATGATGATTTCGTAGAGGGAGGCCTCTTCATCTGCACTAAAAGCGATTTGCTTCATTGCATCGGTCGGGGCAATTTGAAACCCTACTTCGCTAGTAAGGATGCTAAATTCTTCATTGCCAACCATATTGGTCTGTGCAGAGACCGTGTCGCCATCCGGCTTGACCACAAGGAGCCTATACTTATACCTGTTTCTATCCGTGCCCGACTTGAAACGTTCCGTGGTGTAATAAAAAAGCTGGTCAGGGAAATAAAACATGCCCTCCTCTTTGTTGTGGATTGTCATTGTATCAAGCAAGAACTCACGCCCCGTAAGTTCGTATGGGCCGCCAAAGGTGCTTTTCAATTCTATGATGCGGGCTTCCAACTTGCCCGGATAGTTGCTCGAATCGGCAATCATGGCGATGGCATTGGCATCAAGCGAGTCGTCGTTGGAACCACAGAAGGCGCGGACGATTTTCACATAAGTGGTGTCGTCACGTGGGTCTATCATCGCATAAATGATGGCGACATCCTTGTAGTCCGCATAAAGGTCCACATCCGTGCTGCATGAGGCCAAAAAACCCAACAGCATCGAGCAAAAGAGGAAAATCTGCGACTTTTTCATTGTAAAACAGGGGTGTTAGGATATGCAAAAATAGATATTTTCTTAAATGCAAAAGCCGTTGGATGAATTAATTATTCCTGCACAAAGCCCCATGACCTCAGCGAAAAAAGGTCTCTCTTTGTGGAAGCGGAAAGCGACAACGACTTCTCAATGGTAGTGCGCGAGGAGAAGAGACCACTGCCGCCATCGATGTTGGTGTAGGAGGAAATGAGGGAAATCGGGCTGTTCAGTTGTGCCTGATTTGCAACGTAATAGAAATAAAGATCGTGGCCTCCGGCACTAATGGACACGACAATGTCATCTATATAGCGGACCACATTGGGATGATTGATATCCGTCACGGTATCGCTACCGATTTTGTTTTCCAAGGCGTTGAACAGCCAATTGACGGAATACTCCACATAATAGATGCCTTCCGAAAAAACCATGAATTGGTCGATGCTCCGTGTGCCAAAGGAACGGGTGACGTATTTCCTTTCCATTGCCTGACCAGTATGCTGCTCACGGTAATTGAACTGCATCCTGACGTCGTAAATCGAAGCCTCTCCGTCCGCCTTGAACATGATTTTTCCCATGGCAATGCTGGGCGCCAGTTGGAAATTCGTGTGGCTTGAAGCGATTTTGAACTCCTCACTGCCGACCATGCCCGTCAGGCCGGTGAGCGTGTCGCCGTTAGGTTTCACCACGATGATTCTGTATTTGTATTTATTCCCGTTCATATCCCTGTTGAACCGTTCCGTGGTGTAATAAAGCTTTTGGTCGGGCGCATAAAAAGTACCGAGTTCCTTGTTGTGGATGGTTATCGTGTCGAGCTCAAATTCGCGGTTGGTCGGTTCAAAAGGGCCGCCGTTGGTGCTTTTCAGTTCGACGAAACGGGCTTCCAGCTTGCCTGGATAGTTGCTCGAATCGGCAATCAGGGCAACAGCGTTGGCATCAATCGGATTATCGTTGGAGCCGCAGAAAGCGCGGACGATTTTCACATAGTTGGTATCGAGCTGAGGGTCAATCATCGCATAGATGATGGCCACATCCTTGTAGTCCGCATAAAGGTTCACATCCGTGCTGCACGAACCGAGAGCCATGAGCAAAGCCACCAAAAACCCAAAAACTAAGTTTTTCATACGCCAAAGGTTTGATGCGGCAAAGATAGTATTTTTCTTTTCGTGTGGATGGTTTCGCAATTATTTCTATTTTTGTCACCGAAATATCAAAGCATAAACAGATGAAAAAATCTTTTTTACTTGTAATGTTGTTCCTCTTGGCCTTCACCGCAAAGGCGCAGGTGGAATATGTCTACGACTTCAACGGCCTCACCGAAGGCACGCAAAACCTCAACGGCCAGGACGGCTGGATGACGCACTACCAAACCGCCACCTCGTCGCAGGACTTCGACGTGGCCTACGTGTGCGGCTCCGACATGGCCCCCGACGAGAGCATCGCCATCTGGTATCCCTACGGCGGTTCGGGCGTAGGCCGCACGGCCACACGCAAGGCCTCCAGCAACTTCAACTTCAGCTTCCAAAACGGCGGCATCATGGACCTTGAAATCGACATGAACCGCACATGGTGGGGCAGCTTCTTCGGCGTGGGTTTCGACGCCAACGGCGACGGCCACATCCTGCCCGGCATGACCGATCCCGACGGCGGCGTCTACCTCTTCGTGAAGAGCCAAGGCGACAGCGGCCACGCCAAAGTCTGCCTTCCCGACGGCACAAGCGTTGAGTTCGACTATGAACAGGGCGGGTGGACGCGCTACAAGATGTCATTCGACTTCACGGCCTACAACGGCGCGGGTGCCGTGACGGTATTCGTGAAGCCTGGTTGCGAGGGCGAATGGATTCAAATGGCGGGCTGCACCAACGTCTGCATGAACCTCACACCCGGTAGCGGCGACAAAAATGACTACCATGTGTGGGACGGCATTTTCTTCCACTCGCAAGGCGGCACGGGCGGCTTTGACAACCTCCTTGTGCGCCAACAACCTGACGGAAACGCACAACTCATCGACATGGCTGACATCCCGAACCAATTGATTTTCAACGCCCCGATTACATTGGAAGCCACCGCCTCGTCGGGATTGCCCGTCAGCTTCGAGATGATGGAAGGCCCCGCCACGATTAATGGTAACATCTTGACTTTGACAGGCGAGACGGGCTTCGTGAAGTTCAAGGCCACGCAAGCCGGCAACGCCAACTGGCTCCCCGCTCCCGATGTGGTCAAGACCTTCGAGGTCGTCGACCCCGATGCATACGAGCCTGAGGTGAAGATTCGCCGACCATACGACGGAACCGAGGTCTATATGGACGACCTCCATCCTGTGATGATTGTCGTCTCGGCTTATATCGAGCATCCCGAAGTCATCAAATTCACCGAAATCACGGCGAGCGTTGATGGAATGGACATCCCCTTGCAGACCGACTATCCAGACGACCCTGAAAACGGCTATTATTACGGATTTTGGACCCCCAGCGGTTTCGGCGATTTCGACTTGACCGTCAGCGTGACGCAATCGGGCGACAAGACGACGGTTTTCAACAACCATTTTGAAGTGACGAATAGCGTTGAAAACCAATTTGATGTGCTGACTATGCATGGCGATTTGGTGTGTACACCAAGCCAACATAGCGATCGTGGCGAATATGTTTTCCCGTCGCATGTGGGTATAATCAACAACATTATGGCACATTTCGATTACAATTGCGTGAACGGCAACTGCGACACTTACGACCGGATAGGCGGAGTGAAAATCCGCAACTATCGTGGCGAATGGATTGAATTGTTCCGCTACATCACCCCATTCGGTGTGCAGTGCCAAGACGATGTGGATGTGAGCGACTACATGACCATGCTGCAAGGCCTGGTGGAGATGGAGTATTATATGGAGCTTTGGAACGGCAGTGGCTCCAATCCCAACTTGATTTTCAGCTTCACCAAAGGCACGCCCGACTACCTTTACGCCGATGTTGACGAGATTTGGTTCGGCACCTACGCTTTTGGCGACTACGCCAACCAGCAGCCCGTGCCCGTCGTTGACTATCCTTTCAGCGAAAACGCACAAGCCGCCAAGCTGAAAATCACGACGACCGGCCACAACTGGAGCAGCGGCACCAACAACTGCTACAACACGGGCAACGCCGCCGAGTTTTACGAAGCCACGCACCACATTCTGGTGAACGGCCAAAACAAGTACGACCAGCATCTCTGGCGCACCTGCACCCCAAATCCGGCAGGCTGCCAGCCGCAAAACGGCACCTGGACTTACAACCGTAGCGGATGGTGCCCAGGCAGCATCGGCATGGTATGGGACTTCGACCTCTCGGAATACCTCGCCGCCGGACAGGCCGAATTGTTCTACCAATTTGACCCGACCTACCTCGACCTCTGCCATCCCAACCACCCCGACTGCATCGACGGCGTGACCTGCACCGAATGTGCCGCCCCCGACAATCCAGTGTTGCGCGTCTCAGGCAAGGTCGTCACCTACAGCAATGATGAAAACCTGCTGGTATGTGTCCATGAATCCCATGCCGAGCCCGCCTTCACCGCCGAAATCTTCCCCAACCCCGCCAAGAGGCAGTTCACTCTCCGCACCGATTACGACAAGGGTGCCGTCAGCGTGATGCTGCTCAACATGCAGGGCCAGATGGTGATGTTCTTCACCGTCGAGGGCCAACGTACCATCGACGTGAGCCGACTGCCCGCAGGCATTTACACTTTGCAAATGCTTGGCGGAAGCGTAATTACCAAAAAGCTAATCATCGAATAAAATAGGTTGGCTTATCCGACTGAAAATATGTAGAGACGGTGATTCACCGTCTCTACTACATTTATAACTGCTTTAACTCCTCCACAAAGTCATCAATGCGGTGCAATTCCTCTGGAATGTTGATTTTCTGTGGGCAATGCTCTACGCATTGGTTGCAACCGATGCAATGGCTGGCCTGCCGCAGCGAAGGCACGTTGCGGTCGTAGCCGATGAGGAAACGTTTCCTCGCCTCTTGGTACTCGCGCGCCTCGGTGTTGCCAGCGGGCATCTTGCCCTCGGTGATGCAGGCATTGTAATACGAGAAAATGACAGGGATGTTGAGGCCGTAAGGGCAAGGCATACAATAGTTGCAGCTCGTGCAAGGCACAGTCTTCAGCTTCACGAACTCCTCGGCCACCTTCATCAGGAATTCATCTTCCTCGGCCGTGATAGGGCGCAAGGGGCAGTAAGTCGCTACGTTTTGCACCAAATGCTCGATATAGGTCATGCCGCTGAGCACGGTGAGAATGCCTTCAGGTGTTCCCGCATAACGGAAAGCCCAACGCGCCACGGGGGTCTCAGGCTCGCGCTCTTGCAGCTGTTTCACGATGTAGTCGGGCAAGGATGCCAATCGGCCACCCAACAACGGCTCCATGATGACCACAGGGATGCCGCGACGGTGCAACTCGTCGTAAAGGTAGGAGGCATTAACGTTCTCAGGCTCAATCACATGGGCATAATTCCAATCCACGTAGTTCATCTGGATTTGCACGAAATCCCAATGGTAGCGGCCTTCATCGTGCCATTGCAGCATCGTGTCGAACAGCTTCGGGTCGCCGTGGAAGGAGAACCCGAGATTGCGGATGCGACCAGCTTTTTTCTGCTCCACGAGCCAGTCGAGGATGCCATTGTCGATGAAGCGAGCGTTGAACATCTCCATGCTGCTCAGCTCTTTCGACTCGCCGCCGATACTGTGCAACAGCAGGTAATCGACATAGTCGGTCTGCAACTCTTTCAGCGAGTTCTCGAACATGGCCTTTGAAGGCTCTGTGTCCCAAGTGGATGGACTGAAGTTGGAGAGTTTGGTGGCGATGTAATACGAGTTGCGTGGATGCCGTGCCAAGGCGATGCCCGTGGCGTGTTCCGACATGCCCTTGCAGTACACCGGCGAGGTGTCGAAATAGTTCATGCCATGCTCCAAAGCATAGTCAATCTCCTGATTGACAAGTTCTTGGTCGATGGGGGAATTGGGATGGTCGCGCAAGGTACCGCCTTGTTCGACGGGCAGGCGCATCATGCCGTAGCCCAAAATGGAGACCTTGTCGCCCGTGTTGGGGTTGATACGATAGGTCATCTCACCCTGACCGTCAAGGATACCTTCCAAGGCTTGGGGCTTGTCGTTGCTTGATTTGCAGGCGGAAAGCACCACCGAAGTGGCCACTGCCGCTCCGCCGATATGTTTTATAAATTCTCTTCTATCCATAGTTGTTGATGATTTGTATGTTGTTGTCTTGTCGTCATTGCGAGGAGGAACGACGAAGCAATCTAAGGATTCTGTTTTCTATCTGGACTGCTTCGTACCTCGCAGTGACGCAAAGCGTGTCTGTATTTTAATTAGTGTGATGCATGTCATTTCCCTCAACATAAATCGCGCTGAACGGCCGTGCGGGGCAGAGGTGCTCGCAGGCGCCGCAGCCGATGCACTTGTTCTCATCCACGGCGGGCACTTGCACCGTGCCGTTCGGGCCGGCATAATCCACCATTTGTATGGCACCCGTCGGGCAATGGCGCGCGCAGTTGCCGCAACTGACACCATCGGTCAAGACGACGCAGTTATCCTTCACCCAAACGGCGTGACCAACATGGATGGCAGTCTTTTCTTCTCTCGTAATGGGTTTGATGGCACCTGTCGGACAAACCTCGCTGCAACGTGTGCATTCGGGGCGGCAGTAACCGCGCTCAAACGACATCGTGGGCTGCATGAGGTGCATCAAATCCGTGGAGGGTCGCAACACATTGTTCGGGCAACTCGAAACGCAGAGTTGGCAAGCCGTGCAATGGCGCTGCATGTGCTTTGCTGACACCGACCCTGGAGGCGTGACGGGAGTTTGCCGTTTCGGGGCTTTTTTGTCCTCGATGACCGCCAAACCGCCGTCAAGCTTCATCTCGGTTTGTGCCAAGGCTGCCGTGGTGCCAGCCACTGCTGCACCCACGAGGAAGGCACGACGCTCCGTGTCGATGGGTTTTGGCTCGGCTACAGGTCTTTTGGCAGTATAATGCAACGCGTCGAATTTGCATCTTTCGAGGCAGTCTCCGCAAACCACACAACGCGAATAATCGACCGTACCGTTCTTGAAATCAACGGCTTGCGCCTTGCAGTTCTTTTCACACATCCCGCAATTTTTGCACTTGTCCTTATCGAAACGCACACGCAACAACGAGAAACGCGAGAAGAAACTTAATATCGTCCCGACGGGGCAAATCGAGTTGCAGTAGAGACGGCCTTTGCGCCACGCGAGGAAGCCCAATATTAATAAGGTGAGGATGGCCACTACGAAAGTCGTCACGCTGCGGGTCCAGATTTGGACTTCGGTGAAGTTGTAGCGGTCGTGGGCGGCGTCCATGCTGGCGAGCCAGTTGTTCAGCAGGTCGTAAAGCGGCTTGAACAGGCTGTTCACGATGCGGCCGTAGGCGCTGTAAGGTGCGAACAAGGTCGTCAGCGGCGCGAAGCCGAGAATCATCGCAAGGATGAAGACGGCAAGAAAACCGTAGCGCAATGCTTTGTTTTCTTTGGCGTAGGCGAAACGGTTCTTTTTTGCCTTTCCACCGAGCCACGAGAAGAAGTCTTGCATGATGCCCAAAGGGCAAACCACGCTGCAGTAGATACGCCCGAAGATGAGCGTGGCCACAATGAGCAGGGCCAACACGCCGAAATTCAAGGCCAGCAACGCAGGCAGGAACTGGATTTTGGCCACCCAACCCGCCCAGAGATGCACCTGGAAGCCGATGCCGAGCAAAAGCATGGTCACCAAGGCCATCACGATGACTTGAAGACAGATTCTGATTTTTCTTAGCATATTAGTTTGATTTTGAGTTAGTTCTTTTCACAATAAGTATACTCGCTTCATAAAGCAGATATATCGGCAGCGTGACCAAAGCCAAAGTCACCGCGTCGCCAGTGGGAGTGATGACAGCCGCCACAATCGCGATGCCCACTATGGCGTGACGGCGGTATTTTTTCAAGGTCTCGGCGGTCAAAAGCCCCATCTTGGCCAAAAAATAGTTGACGATGGGAAGTTCGAACAGCAGGCCCATCAAAAGGCTGAGCATGACGAAGGTCGAGATGTAAGACGAAAGCGAAATCTGGTTCACTACCTCGCTGTAAACCTGATAGTTGACCAAAAACCGAAACGAGAACGGGAAGATGACGAAATAGTTGAGCAGCACGCCCGTAAGGAACAGCAATGTCCCAGCCAAGAGCAGTGGCATGGTGTATCGCTTCTCGCGTTCATACAATGCCGGAACTACGAAGCCGTAAAGCTGTGCGAGGAGGAAGGGAAAGGCGATGACGAGTCCCGCCCAAAGCGCGACCTTGATGTGCGTCATGAACTGCGCGGCTAATTCTGTATTGATGAATCTTGCCTCGAAGGCATTGGGGCACAACGACTCCCATCCCGTCGCCTGTGCCAAACGGCACAAGCCACGGTAGGAGACGAAATCCGCCGAGGAAGGCGCGAAAAGTACCTGAAACAGAAGGTTTTTGAAACAAAAAGCCAACACTGCGCCAACGAACCAAGCGATGAGGCAGCGAAACAGCACTTTCCGGAATTCCTCGAGGTGATCCCAAAACGACCTCGCATCCGGCGCACTCATTCCTTGGTTTCCTTGTCCGCCTTGATTTCGGGTTCCTCGACGCCGTTTACGCCGTCTTTGAAGCTCTTCACGCCCTTACCCAAGCCCTTCATCAGCTCTGGGATTTTCTTGCCGCCAAATAGCAGCAGCACAAGCGCGACAATGATGATGATTTCAGTCGTTCCAATGGTAAGTAATTGCATAATTTTGAGGATTGAAGTTTATCATCCGCAAAATTATAAAAAATCAGCAACTTGCAAGAACACAAATTGCTGATTTTGTTGCGACAAATTTGAGGTTTTTACTCCTCGTAAATCACATGGACGAGGACTTGACCCACCACACCCAGTGTTTCTTTGTCGATATTCTCAAGGTTGTCGTTCACCGTATGCCACACTTCAGGGAAGCAACCGTTACTGCTATTGGGCTGTAAATCAATGATGTCAATCGTCGGGATGCCGGCGATTTGGTTCATCGGGACGTGGTCGTCGCTGATGATGGAGCCCTGCTCGTTGCTGAACTGCTGGCGATAGCCCAAGTCAGCAGCCTTGCGCCACACTTTGTTGACCACCCAAGCGGCATAGCCCTGCGAGTAGTATTCCTTCTGGAAATTGGGGTTCGGACCGCCCACCATGTCCAAAAGGATGCCATAAAAGGCTTTGTAGCCATACACATGCGGCTGCTTCGACCAATACTGCGAGCCCAAAGCCCAATAGTTGTCGTTGTTCTCATAATAGTCCATGGCCTGCTCTTGGTGCGGGCCGTAGTCTTCCAAGTCGAACAGCACAATATCGATGCCGAGTTTCTCGGGCAGTGGCTGGTTTTGGAACAATCGGGCACATTCTAACAGCACCCCTACCCCACTCGCGCCGTCGTTGGCTCCATCAATGGGTTTATGTGTGTTGGCCTCGTCGGGGTCGTGGTCGGCGTAGGGGCGTGAGTCCCAATGCGCGCAAAGCACGATACGTTTTTTTGCCTCGGGATTGAACACCGCGACGATGTTCTTCCCGTCGATGCCCTTGCCGTTGAAGAGCCGCGTGCGGAAGTCCTGCGCAATGACCGTATCAGCCCAAGCACTCAGTTTGGAGACAAGCCATTCACCGCATTGCGCATGAGCCTGAGTCTCCGGCACGCGCGGCCCGAACTCCGTTTGCTTGGCTACATAACTATAGGCCGAGTCCGCGTTGAAGTTTGGCACCACAACAGTTTTCTTTGGCTTTTCCGACGGGTTGTTGTTCCCTTTGGATTGTTTGTCGCCGCAAGAAGCCAATGTGAGGGTTGCGGCCAAGGTTATGATTATAAACAGGTTTTTCATGGGTTTGAAAATAGGCTGCAAAAATAGGGATTTTTTTGCCAAGGCATGTCTCTACCCTTTAAAAAACATGAAGTTACTCCAGATTGACTATTCCCAGCACCTTCTTAAAACTCTCGATTCCAATTTCCAGATTCTCAATAATTTCACTTGCAATTTCATCAGGTTCTGGGAGGTTGTCAAGGTCGGTGAGGCTCTTGTCCTTTATCCAGAAAATGTCGAGGTTGGTCTTGTCGCGAGCGATAATCTCTTCGTAGGTGAACTTGCGCCAACGGCCTTCGGGATTTTCCTCGCTCCACGTTTCGGTGCGCAGGTTGCGGTTTTCGGGATTGTAACATTTGATAAAGTCCGCCAAATCTTCAAATGTCAGCGGCGACTTCTTCAAGGTGTGGTGGATATTGGTGCGGTAGTCGTAAATCCATATTTCCTTGGTTTGCACCTCTTTGCTTGCCGGACGGTTGTCGAAGAAAAGCACGTTGGCCTTCACGCCGTTGGCATAGAAAATGCCCGTGGGCAGGCGCAAAATCGTGTGCAGTTCGGTAGTTTTCATCAGTTGCTTGCGGATTTCCTCGCCTGCACCGCCTTCAAAAAGCACATTGTCAGGCAAAACGACTGCCGCCTGACCGTTGATTTTCAACAAGGTCTTGATATGCTGAAGGAAATTCAGTTGCTTGTTGGAGGTGGTTTCCCAAAAATCCTGACGGTTGTAACTCAAATCCTCCTTCTCCACTTCGCCGTCCTCGTTGGTGATAGTGATGCTGCTCTTTTTGCCGAAGGGCGGATTGGTGAGCACATAGTCGTAGCGGTTGCCGCTGTCTGACACAAGGGCGTCGTTGGGCGAAATGAAGTCCTCGCTGTCGAGTTCGCCGATGTTGTGCAGATAGAGGTTCATCAGGCAAAGACGGCGTGTGTTGGCCACGATCTCGTTACCGAAGAAAGTCTTTTTCTTCAGGAACAGTTTCTGGTCTTTGTTCAACGGCTGGGCAGCAATAAAATCGTATGAGGCAAGGAAGAACCCGCCCGTTCCGCAGGCCGGGTCAATGATGGTCTTTTCGGACTTCGGGCGCACACAGGCCACCATCGCGCGAATCAAGGCACGAGGCGTAAAGTACTGGCCTGCACCGCTCTTGGTGTCTTCGGCGTTCTTTTCGAGTAAACCCTCGTAAATCTTGCCCTTCACGTCGGAACCCATCAGCGACCAGTTTTCGCGGTTGATCATCTCGATGACACGAAGCAGTTTGGCAGGGTCTTGAATCTTGTTTTGGCTCTTGGTGTAGATTTGCCCGAGCATACCTCTCTCCGTGCCAAGGCTGCGAAGCATCTGCACATAGTAGGCTTCGAGTTCGGCACCGCGCTTGCTAGTCAAGGTTTCCCAGTCGCACATTTCGCCATCGGGGATTTCCTTTCCTTCGGCATCCTTCAGGTGTGGGAACTTCAACCCCTTGTTGTAAGGCGGTTTGTTCATCTCGTCGGCCATCTTCAGGAAGAGCAGGTAGGTGATTTGCTCCAAATAGTCGCCGTAACTCACGCCATCGTCACGAAGGACATTGGCCATGTTCCATATTTTCGATATGATTGTTGATTCTGTCATTGTTGATAAATGTTTGACTGTTTTTATACCAACTCTCCGCTAAACGCCTTTTTGAGTATGCTTTGCCTTAAAGCCTCTGTCTTTTGCAAGGCTTCAGCAATGCGAGCCTCGGCAGCCTCGGCTTGCGATAGACGTGTTTCTATCTCTTTCACTATGCGCTGCTGCTCGGAAATTGGCGGAAGACGAAACTCTAAATCTGAAAATTTAGATTTGTTTAAAATTGGCAAAGTAGTGGCTGATGCGTTTGATTTTATTTGCCGTTGAAAAGAATCAGAAGTTACAATGTAATATAAGCATTTGGGGATAAAATTATCATTAGGTAAAATGGCGTTAATCTGTTGGTTACAAATGCCCTCTCTATGTATTAGCCCTGTTTTTCCAATCGTGGCACCGATACAAGTTACCAAAACACTTCCTTTCGGCAGTTTTCGCGACACATTAAATCCTTTGACGCTCACATTATCTTCTGCATGTATTGTATTAATGCCAGCATTTAAGTCTGTTGGTTTATAAAAAGGGTAATCATTGCCATATAAAGACATATCTTTTTTAGGAGGAGTATTTCCTGTAACAATTTCTGCCACCTCTCCCAACTTCACCATTTCCCATTTCCCACCTTCATTGTTCAGCCAATGGTTTAGCACCGCCTGTCTGTATGTTTTCAGTTGCTGTTGTGCGGTGCGCAGGTGCTCCACGGCCTTGTCGAGTTCGGCAAAAAGGGATTCTATTCGGGATACTATTTGGTGTTGGGTGGGGAGAGGGGGAAGAGGGATGGAAAGGTTTCTTATGACATCGCCTGAAATTGAAGAAAATGTTGTTCCAGTTGCTTTAGATTCTAAATGTTTGCTTACACTACGCAAATAATAAAGAACATATTTGTAACATTCAGGATACCTAATAGCGGCCAAACCTCGCCCAATACAACATTTTTCTTTTGCAACATTTGTCGGTCCAACTGGCGCACGAACGGACAACAAAATATCAAGAGGTTCCGCGATTTTTTTAGGTTCAGTACACCATTTATTAGGAATAGGAAACCAATCCGTAAATTCACTTTTCCCTTGAAAAAAAGGCAGACCTTCCCCTTTTGTGTTATATGATTTAGATTCTGGTGATTGCCCTAAAATGATTTCAGCAACATCGCCTAATTTATATGTTGGGAAGGTGGGCATGATGAATTTGCACAAAACATTTGGTTCGGTCTCAAATCCTGAACAATTTGTCGGATTGGGACAAAGTCAGGACAACATAGGGCGACACATCCATATCATTAGGCAACTTGTCTTTGAGCATCGTCATTACATACTGGCAGTTGCTTTCATCTACAACCTTTGCAAACAATGAAGATATTTGGTTTGAATGGACAGTTTCCATCTGGTCCTGAAGCACAAAATGCAGGCATCTAATATCCAACGAGTCAGCAAATTGCAAGTATGCAAGGTCGAATGCCGCGATTTGTCCCTTTTTCTTTCCGGTTCCAGGATTGGAACTAATCGTGTCAACGGTCAATGTCAAGGCTCTATCATTATATTTGTCAACAAGAATAAAATCTTCTTTGTACAGTTCCTTGGAAATCTTGGCGAAGAACGTGTTGAAATGCTTCACCCTATTGGTGATGAACTCTTTTTGGTTACTTAAGCCTTTGTTGATTTCCGACAATTCGTCTTCATATTGTTTTAAACGTTTTTCGGAATCTTCAAGCAAACGTTTTTGTTCTTCATAGTTACCTTTCCGTTCATATTCAATGTTCAACTGCTTGATGATTTCCTCCAAACCTTCCAAAACGCCTAAAGATTTAAGTCTGAAGGACAAGCCTTTATCTTTCTCCAACAAAGCGTTCAACTCTAACTTAAGGCTATCTATCTCGGACAATAACCCATCCAAATCCTTGGTCAAGAACTTTATTTTATTGTCAATCATTTGATTGTGGAAACGCAAGGTGTCCTCAAATGACTTTTGAAGATTGGGAATAATGGCTTTGGCTTCTTGATAGACAACCTTGATAGCCTCGGTGTCGATGTTTGCTTGCTTTGAATTTAACGCACTGACATTTTCATTGATCAAATCCCGCCTAAACTCCAATCTTGAAATATTGGCGGAGATTTGGCTTTCCCTGAATTTGATGTTGTTTAACTCTTCAATGTCTTTACTATAGTTATCGTTGAGTTGAAAATCATCTTTTTTCTTTTCCAACTCATCAATAGAGGAATTGATGACGGATAAGGCTTGTGATATTTTCGCCAAATCTGTCGTTTTGTGCATTTTTCGTTGGAATTCTTCTTCCGTTTTCTTTAAACTTGAAAGTTGCTGTTTCCTCCCCGATTCAGAAAAATCCACGCCCAACCAAAACAGGAATAATGGCTCGTATTCTTCAGGTGTGGTGTTCTGATGAAGCACCTTTATCGTATTCACCAATCGGTTTTTCTCGTATCTGAAGTTTTTTGAAATAAGTTGTCTAAACGTAGGCTTTTCAGGACACTCGCCAAACAATAATGATTTCAATTTCAGTTCGAATTCCTTTGCCGAGCAATCTTCGCCATTGATTCGTTTAACCGCCTTATTCCGTGAGAGAAAATTCCTCTCAATAACTATTTCTTCCGATTCATTATCCAATCCTGGCGTTAATACCAACTTGATTATAATGTCGTTGGTCGTCAGGAACTGCTCCACCGCCTCATTGGTGTTGTTGAATTCCGTATCTGTGTAGATGTTTTTTCCATCGCCGCACAAGCAAAAATCGATCAGTCGGAACACCGTGGTTTTGCCGACATTGTTCCCCGACTCTGTTCTGTCCGCAGAAGACGTCTCATCGAGAATCAAATTGACTCCCTTATGGAACTTAATCTCCCTAATGACAGAGCCTTCACTATTGTTTATTATTGAAAGACTTTTCAAAAACATTTCACCAATCCTTTTTTGTTATAACTAATAGTGCCTAAAAGGTAAAGCCAATCCAAAGACAATGTGTACAAGTTGATGGAAACCTTATGTTCCTTGTTCAAAGCCTCAAACACATCCATATAACTAAAAGCAACGGCGTTTTGTTGTTTTAGTATATTCAAAATCAGTCCACCGATATAGTAAATCTGATTCTGGGGGTTTCTATCGACATCTACAATCATACGGCAGGTTTTTCTAATACTTTACATTCAATAAACGCATCAACAACAACAATCTGAACAGTCAAAAACAATTCTGCTTCGTCCAAATGAGTATCGCCTACAAGCGTGCAAACATTATCGACAACATCGTCGAAAATATTATCCGACTTTGCTCGAATATCTTCAATGCTACCATCGGTGAGTGTTCCTTTTGCCTTTAAATAAAGATGTCTTATCCTATTCAAGACAACGCTCTTTTTAATTGTGCCAAATTCCTCCAATTCATCATACAAGTTATGCAAACCAGATGTATGAATATTATACTCTTCAACAATGTATTTGTTCTTTTTTAGGCAGTTGTATTCGATTTTTTCCGAAATGTCGTATGGAATTGCGTCGCTTGAAGCGGCATCCATCAGGTTGGTTGCAGCAATGGCATTCACTATTTGCTGAAAAAAACTTGGAAATTTCCCGTTTTTGCTATTCAGAATCTTTTCCTGATGGTTTTTCTTCCATTTTTTCAACAATTCAACAGTATATATAGTTGGGTTATTGTCAATCATATCATGACACTTGTGGCACAGCAATATCAGATTGTCGAAACCACGTCTTTCATCATCCGTTTGATTGGGGTTGTACCTTGGCCCGTTGGAACTTGCCGCCTCTATGTGACATATTTGATCATCTTTAGCGTTGTCATCAGGAGATACCAATTTATTAGAACATGACGGATTAGCACACTCATTTCCCGATAGTGCGTATAATAATTTAATATCTCTATCAAAATAATCTCTTGCTCCAGCCATCTTTTCTATATTTTTTGCAAATATACAACAATTTACGCAACTAACACCTCATTCAACTCCTCAATTATCTTTTCCATCTCATTACCAAACAGTTGATACATCTTTCCGCGTCCACCTTGGGCATCGAAGGGTGTGTAGTCCAAATCGTCGAGGTCGAGGTGGTAACTGCTTACGATGTGGTCTTTTATCATGCGCAGCCATTCAATCTGCTCGGGCGTGAAACGGTTGTGGTTGCCAGTATGTTGGCGGAAGAGCCATGTATTGAAATTCTTTTCTATCGTGCTATCAAAGGCGGTCAGTTTCTGGTCGATGCCGCAAGCGTGACGGACCAACGAAACGAGAGCCGTAAGTTCAGCCTTGGGCTGTGCCGCCTTCACATTCTCAATGGCGCAATAGGCATCCCAAACGTATGCAGGTGCCAGCAAGGGCTTGTCCTGTTTCAGTTTTTCGAGAAGTTCCTGCGCCATTTTCAGGGTCAGGTTGCGGCGGTTGTAGGGTTGGTTGTAGAAAATGCTCAAGGCCATAATCTCGTCTTTGTGCTGCTCAAGGTATTCTGAGAAGTCCTTAACCGTTTCCTTCGCCTTTTCGAGCGTGAAACAGTTGAACCCGCTTTTCAGCACCGTGTCGATGTTCACCGTGTCAATTTTCTGGTCGTGCAGGCTGCGAACGGTGACAATGTATTCGTTCAGTTCGCCGTTGAAAGTGCTGCTGGCCACGTCAGCCAAGTGTTGTTGTGCCTTTTTCCGTATCTCTTCCTCTATGGCAGGGGTCATTTCGACTGGCGGAATCTTTCGCAGTTCTTTTTGTGCTTCCTCATCAATCTTGTCGGGGTCGAATGCCGATAGAAGTTCAGCGCTCATCTGTCCCAATGATTTGCCTCGCGACAGGGTTTCAATTTTCTCTTTCTCTTTTTCGGTGACTTCCTTGTTCAACCGAATCAGGCGGTTTGCTAACGAAATGAACAAATCCTCTTCATTCACTCCCATGGTGACGGCACCCAACAAATCCTTCAGCGGCACGGTCGGCTTGCGTTCAAGCGGTCGGCTGTCGGTCTTCTTGGTTTGCGTAACACCCACGGCATCCACAATCACAAAATGGGTTTTCGATTTTGCCGTGCGGCTCACAAGTTGGAACGAATCATCATTTATGGTGCGTGTTCCGCGTCCCTTCATCTGTTCAAAATAGTTGGCACTGCGCACATCACGCATGAACAGAAGCACTTCGAGCGGCTTCACATCTGTACCCGTGGCAATCATGTCAACAGTTACGGCAATGCGGGGATAGTATTGGTTACGAAAACGATTCAGCACCGACTTCGGGTCTTCATCAATCTTGTAGGTCACTTTCTTGCAAAAGTCGTTGCTCTCGTTAAACTCCTCTCGTACAATCTTTATGATGTCGTCGGCGTGGCTGTCAGTCTTGGCAAAAATCAAGGTCTTCGGCACTTCATATTGTCCGTTTTCATCGTAACGGTTCGGGAAAATCTCTTCCATCAAAGCCTTGCGGAACTGCCGAATAACCGTGCGTATCTGACTTGGGTTCACCACTGAGCGGTCGAGGTCGGTTCGCCTGTATTCCGTATCTTCATCCACTTGTTGCCACCGCGTTTTGCGCGTGACCTTATCGCGATAGTCAATATACCAACCGGCTTTGATGAGTCCACCGTTTTTGGATATTTCAGTTTCAATGGTATAGACATCGTAAGGCACATTCACGCCGTCGATAACGGATTGTTCGTACGTGTATTCGCTTACAACATTTTCGTTGAAGAAACCGAAAGTCCGTTTGTCGGGAGTGGCGGTCAAGCCGATAAGGAAAGCGTCGAAATAATCGAGGACCTGTTTCCAAAGGTTGTAGATGCTTCGATGGCACTCGTCAATCACCACAAAATCAAACTGTTCGATGGGTACTTTCGGCGTATATTCCACGGGTACAGATTGCTGCTCTCGCATCCTTTGCTGCATCCACGTTGACTCGTTGGGATTGGTTTCTTCGGCGGAATCATCCAATTCTTCGCCTTTCAAGATGGAATAAAGTCGCTGTATAGTGGATATGCACACTTGGCTATCGTTGGCAATGAAGTTGGAAGAAAGCCGTTGCACGTTATACAGTTCGGTGAATTTGCGGTTGTCGTCATTCGGACGGAAATTCATAAACTCTTGCTCGGCTTGTTCGCCCAAATTGCGGGTATCGACAAGGAACAGAATGCGCTTTGCCTTGGCAAACTTCAACAGCCTATAAATGAAGGTAATGGCCGTAAAGGTTTTTCCCGCACCAGTCGCCATCTGAATCAATGCGCGAGGGCGGTTGTTCTTGAAAGATTCTTCGAGGTTTACTACCGCCTTTATCTGTGCGGGGCGCAATCCTGTGGTGTCCAATTCAGGGAAATCCTGCAAACGGCTCCGTAGGCTTTTTCCATTGCGAATCCATTCCGCAATCGTTTCGGGTTTATGGAATGCAAATACGGTGCGGTAACGTGGTTTCGGGTCGCTATAGTCGGTGAAGTGGGTTAAAGTGCCCGTTGTTTCATACACATAGACCAAAGGCTCATTGTTCAGGTATTTCAATTTTGCATTGGCATAGCGTAAGGACTGCTCCTCGGCAACGGTAAGGTTGACTCCTTCCTCTTCACGTTTGGCCTCAATAATGCCGACAGGTTTGCGGTTGACGAACAACACATAATCAGCGGGTCCCGCATCTGTCTGATATTCCCGAACAGCAATGCCGATGCCCGCCGAAAAATCGATTTTGCTTTTCGACTGGATTTTCCAACCTGCCAACTCAAGCAAGTTATCAATCTTATCACGGGCGATCTGTTCAGGATTCTGATTTGGCATTTTTGAAATATTTCCGCAAAAATACAAAACTTTAAAGAACGGAAGGACAAAAAATCCCGCCAAACTGAATTGGTGGGATTTATGGATTTTACGTTGTAGAGATGCGACGCGCCGCGTCTCTACCAATGAATAAATCAATCCTCAGGCGTCAAAGCCGCAATCATCTCATTAATCTTGGCCTTCACCTCATTGACGAAATTGTCGGGGTTCAAGTCGGCCTTGAAGCTCTTGTCGCGGGCGGCAAACTCTAAAGCGTTGCGTTCCAAAGTCTTCGGGCTGACCACAATGCGCAGCGGCACACCAAGCAGGTCGGCGTCGGAGAACATCACGCCCGCGCTGATATTGCGGTCGTCGTAAAGCACCTCAACGCCTGCCTTCTTCAGGTCTTCATATACCTTGTCGGCCACGCGGCGCACGTTCTCGTCGGCCACGCGCAAGGCACACACCTGCACCTGCCAAGGCGCGATGGTGATGGGCCAAATCGGACCATAATCGTCGCGGCTCACCTCACAAACCGAGGCAATCAGACGACCCACGCCGATGCCGTAGCAGCCCATGATGGGGTATTTCAACGTGTTGTCGCTGTCAAGATACTGCATGTTCATCGACTCGGTATATTTCGTGCCAAGCTGGAAAATGTTGCCTACCTCAATGCCGCGGCTGATGGTGATGCTGTGCTTGCCGCACACGGGGCAGATGCCGCCAGCGGTGGCCTTGGCTAGACTGTCATACTTGACGTCGCCGAGGTCGCGGGCCATGTTCATGCCCTTGTAGTGGTAGTTCACCTTGTTGGCACCTGCCACAAAGGAATTCAAAGTTTTCAGCGACTCGTCGTAAACCACGGTGATGCCTTCCGGCAGACCCTTCGGCCCGATGAAACCGGCGCAGATACCCATCTCTGGGGTGACAGTGGCAGCATGGACCTCAGCACCAATCAGGTTGCGGAGCTTGGTCTCGTTTACCTCAAGGTCGCCACGCAGGAAGACAATGACGAGGCTGTCGTCCACATTGCGCTGATACAGCACGGCTTTGCATGACTGCAAGGGCGACTTATGCAGGAAGTTGCACACGTCTTCAATGGTCTTTTGGTCGGGGGTATAGACCTCCTCCAACGGCTCGACGGGGTATTCCTCGTTGTGGACGATGCAGTCGGCGGCCTCGCTGTTGGAGCGGTAGCCGCATTCGGGGCAGATGACGATGGTATCCTCGCCGATGTCAGTGAGCAGCATGAACTCATGCGACACACGTCCGCCCATCATGCCCGAGTCGGACTTGACGGCCACGACTTGCGGCACACCGCAACGACTGAAGATGCGCTCGTAGGCATGGTAAGCCTCGGCGTAATACTGCTCCAAGTCCTCCTGTGTGAGGTGGAAGCTGTAGGCATCCTTCATCGTGAACTCACGGGTGCGGATGAGGCCGCCTCGCGAGCGAGGTTCGTCGCGGAACTTGGTCTGGATTTGGTAAATCATGAAGGGGTATTGCGTGTAGCTCTTCGCGGCGTCGCGGGCGAGCTGCACGGCAGCCTCTTCGTGGGTCATGCCCAACACCATGTCGATGCCGTTGCGGTCCTTGAATCGGAGCAACTCTGAGCCGATGCTGTTGAAACGGCCCGACTCTTGCCACAGCGTACCTGGCATGACGACGGGAAACATAACCTCTTGACCGTCAATGCGGTCCATCTCCTCGCGGATGATGTTCTCGATTTTCTTGGCGATGCGTTTGGTCGGCATGAAAAACGAGAATATGCCGGTTCCCACCGACTTGATGTATCCACCACGCACCATAAGTGCCTGACTTTCAAACACGCAGTCGGCCGGTGCTTTCTTGAATCTCTCTCCCAATAAGGCTGAAACTTTCATATCTAGTTGATTTTGATTGTTCTAATTCGGGCGGCAAAGGTACGGATTTTTTTGGTATGAACGCAAAATCACCCAAGGTTCATTCCGTCATCGAATAGGGTTTATCTTCTGCGTTCAAACCTCTCACAAAGTTTGGTTCACTGCCCATCTCAAAAACAAGTTCTCCGCCTTGCATCAGCTGCTTGTGCGTGAGGTACAATTTGCTGATTTCCTGCCCGTTGAAGGTCACTTTCTGCACATAACGGTTCTCATCGCTCACCTCAGGCGCTTTGATTTCCAAGGTCTTGCCATTGCCCAAACCCACCTTTAAATAGGGCAGATAGGGCGCACCTAATACATATTGGTCGCTGCCTGGGCAGACGGGATAGAAGCCCATCGCGGAGAAGATGTACCACGCCGACATCTGGCCACAGTCGTCGTTCCCACAAAGCCCGTCGATGTTGTTCTTATAGAAACGATTCATGATTTCGCGGAGCCAGTATTGGGTTTTGTATGGCTTTGAGGTCCAGTTGTATAAGTAAGCAATATGGTGTGCTGGTTCGTTGCCGTGATTGTAGCAGCCCATCAAACCCTCTTCGGTCACGTCCTCGGTATTTTCGAAGAACTCCTTGGGCAGTTGCATGACAAACAAGGTGTCAAGGTTGTGGATGAACTGCGCATCACCGCCCATCGCCTCCATGAGGCCCTTTACGTCTTGCGGGACATAGAACGAATACACCCACGAGTTGCCTTCCACAAAGCCCTCGCCTTCAGTGTCTAACAAACTGAAAGGCACCTTCCAAGTGCCATCGCTCATTTTGGGACGGGCGAAGCCCAACTCGGTGTCGAAGGTGTTGCGCCAGTTGGCGGCTCGTTGCTTGTAAAGTTCGGCCATTTCGGTTTTGCCAGCCTTCAGCGCGGTTTGGTAGATGGCCCAATCGTCGTAGGCGTATTCCAAAGTCACGGAAACACAGCCACTGTTCTTGTCGAAAGGCACATAACCCAGTTTTTGGTAATCGTCAAGGTTGACGTAATAGGGGCAAGTGGAGCTGCGTTGCATGGCTTTCAACATCGCATCTTTCTGGTTTGCAATGCCTTTCATATAAGCATCGGCTAACACGGAAACGGCGTGATAACCAATCATGCACCAATTTTCGTTGCCCATGTGCGACCAAACAGGCAACAGTCCGTGGACACTCTGCTCGCTGTGTTTTAGCATGGATTGAACCATGTCAGCATTGCGCTGAGTTTGCAAGAGATTGAATAGCGGGTGCAAAGCGCGATAGGTGTCCCACAGCGAAAAAACAGTGTAATTCGTGAAGTCTTCGGCCTTATGGATGTTGTGGTCAATGCCGCGATATTGGCCGTCCACGTCCATGTAAATGGAGGGATTAATCATGGTGTGGTAAAGCGAAGTATAAAGCATAGCCTTTTGATCCTCAGAGCCTTCAGCTTGTAAAATGGAGAGTTCCTTGTTCCATTTGGTTTGAGTTTCGGCCAAAAGTTGCTCAAAGTTTCGGCCATCAGTCTCGGCATGAAGGTTACGCAAAGCGCCTTCAGTACTCGTAGCGGAAAGGGCGACTTTCATCTCCAAAGTCTCAGGCTGATTGAAGGTGAAATACGCCACAATCTTTCGTCCCGTCATCTCGGGGAAGTTGTGCTTCACATCGAATTTACCCCACATGCCATTGTATTTGGGTTTCTGTAACTCACGATAGCCGTAGTCGGCAATGGGTTGGTTGAAACTGATGGCAAAGTAAGTGTAATTTGTTCTTGCCCAACCATTTGTGATGCGATAGCCTGTCAAAAGGGTATCATTTTCCACGCGGAGATTGGCCCACAACGTCTTGCCGTCGTAGTTGTAAATGCCGTGCTGCAAGTCCAAAATGATGCTGCCGTTCTCGCCTTTCGGGAAAGTATAACGGTGAATACCAGCGTGTTCCGTGGCCGTCAGTTGGGCCTTGACGCCATAGTCCTGCAAAAAAACCTCGTAATAGCCTGGCTCAGCAATCTCGGTCTCATGGCTGAAACGGGAACGGTAGCCCGCATCGGGATCGGTCTGTGTTCCTGGGTTGAACTTGATTTCCCCCGTGACAGGCATCACCAAAATGTCACCCAAATCGGAATGCCCCGTGCCGCTGAAATGGGTATGGCTGAAGCCCACGATGGTACTATCTTTATGCTGATAACCAGCGCAATACTCATACACGCGCGGCTGATAATGGCCGTCAATGTCGTGCGGCACGGTATCCGTGTCGGGACTCAATTGCACGATGCCGAAAGGCGCACAAGCCCCTGGAAAGGTGTGCCCCATGCCGTTCGTCCCAATGATTGGGTTGACGTATTGGATATAGTCGGCTTCAGTGTCGCCGCTAGCGTCCTTGCTGATGGTGGGTTGTTCGCTACAACCCACGGCCAAATGGCCAAGAAGAAAGAATCCTAAATAGCTGTTTTTCATTATAATACTATTTGATAATCAAAGCTTTACTCAATGCGCTTCCAACCAATTCGCGCCCGTGTTCATCTCCACGACGACTGGCACCGATAGCGGCAATGCGTTTACCATTTTATCCTGAACGATGGTTTTCAGGTCATTAAGTTCTTCTAAATACGCGTCGAAGACCAATTCGTCGTGCACTTGAAGAATCATCTTCGATTGCATTTTCAGCCGTTGCAGTTCCTCATGGATGCCAATCATGGCGATTTTGATCATGTCGGCACTACTGCCCTGAATGGGTGCGTTGATAGCATTGCGCTCGGCGAAACCGCGCACTACGCTGTTGGCACCGTTGATGTCACGGAGGTAGCGGCGGCGACCCAAAATAGTCTCGGCATAGCCGCGTTCTTTTGCCAAGGTGATGCTGCGGTTCATGTATTCCTTGATACCCGCGTACTCCTCGAAGTATTTCTTGATGATGTCGGCGGCCTCGCTGCGCGAGAGTTCCATCCTCTCGGCCAGACCGAAGGCCGACATGCCATAAATGATACCGAAGTTGACCGCCTTGGCGCGGCTGCGCTGCTCCTTGGTAACTTGGTCCATTGGCACATGGAACACTTTGGCAGCCGTGGCCGCGTGGATGTCGTGGCCAAGATTGAAGTCGCTGACCATGGCAGGGTCTTGGCTCAAGTGGGCGATAATGCGCAACTCGATTTGGGAATAATCGGCGGCCAAAAGAGTGTATTGTGGGCTGCGCGGCACGAAAGCGCGACGGATTTCGCGGCCTTGCGCCGTGCGCACGGGGATGTTTTGCAGGTTCGGGTTGTTGGAACTCAGTCGCCCCGTGGCCGTAACTGCTTGATTGTAAGAAGTGTGAATCAATCCATCCTTCGGGTTGACCAAAGCCGGAAGCGCGTCAAGGTAAGTCGATTTCAGCTTGGTCAAAGAGCGATAGTCCAAAATCTTCTGGATGATGGCGTGTTTGTGCAAATGCTTTTGCAGCACCTCCTCGCCTGTGGCGTATTGTCCCGTTTTGGTTTTCTTGGCCTTCTCGTCAATTCTCAGACGTTCAAACAGGATTTCGCCCAACTGTTTCGGCGACGCGATATTGAACGGCATTCCAGCCAATTCGTATATCTGTTCTTCGATTTTTCGAATCTCGACCGCAAACTCATCGCTGATTTGTTTCAGGTTTTCCGTGTCAATCTTCACGCCGTTGGCCTCCATGCGACTCAGTACGGGCACGAGCGGCATCTCGATTTCGTAAAACAACTTCTCCACGCCGTTTTCCTTCAACAAAGGCAACAGTTTTTCATAAAGTTGCAGCGTGATATCGGCGTCCTCAGCGGCATATTCCTTGACCAAGTTTATTGGCACCTCGCGCATGGTTTTTTGCTGCCGTCCCTTGCCAATCAGCTCCTCGATGGGGATAGTGATGTAGTTGAGATAGACCTCGGCAAGATAGTCCATATTGTGGCGTTGCTCAGGCTCCAAAAGGTAGTGCGCCAGCATCGTATCGAACATTTTGCCCTTCACGCTGATGCCGTATTGCGCCAACATGGAGATGTCGTATTTCAGGTTTTGTCCGACTTTGAGGATGCTTTCGTCCTCAAACAAAGGCCGCAGCAGTTCCAGTTTTCGTTGGCATTCCTCGTGGTTGGCGGGCATGGGCAGGTACCAGGCCTCATGCACCTTGATGGCGAAGGAAAGTCCCACCAAATCAGCGGAATACACATCAATATTGGTCGTTTCGGTGTCGAAGATGAAGTGTTTTTGCTTTGATAAAAGCTCTGCCAAAGCCTTGATTTCTTCATCGGTTTCCACGAGTTTATAGTCATGTTGCACCGTCTTGGCCGAGGCTTTGTCGGAAAACTCCAAAAGGCCATTGTCGCCATCTTGGCTGAACAAGTCAAATTGTCCCGATGCGTCTGGCGTTTCGTTGGAGAACAAGTCGGGTTGCGCGGACTTGGAGGCAGGCATTTCGATGGTGGGCAGGCCGTCATGAGTCTTCTTGTAGTCGTCCAAAAAGCGTTTGGCAAAGGTCTTGAACTCCAATTCTTCAAACAAGGCCATCAGTGCGGGCAGGTCGGGTTCTTTGGCTTTCAGTTCTTCTTCGTTGAATTCGACTGGCACTTCAAGGTTGATGGTGGCTAAAGCCTTCGACATCAGGCCTTGCTCGGCAAACTCGATGACGTTTTCCTTCTGCTTGCCTTTCAGCTCGTCGGCGTGAACGATAAGGTTCTCTACGCTGCCATACTTCCCCACAAGTATCGCAGCCGTCTTCTCGCCGATGCCTGGAATGCCCGGAATATTATCGGCGGCATCGCCCCAAAGTCCCAAAATGTCAATGAGTTGCTTGGGTTCGCTAATGCCGTATCGCTCGCAAACCTCCTTCGGTCCCCAAACTTGCGCCGGCTCGCCGAATTTGGCGGGTTTATATAGCAAAACGCGGTCTGTAACGAGTTGTCCGAAATCCTTGTCTGGGGTCATCATGTAGGTGATAAAGCCTTCTTTTTCAGCCTTTTTTGCCAGCGTTCCGATGACATCGTCAGCCTCGTAGCCTTCCACGCCATAAATCGCGATATTAAATGCCTCGATGAGCCTTATTATATAAGGTATGGCGTCGCGGAGGTCGTCGGGCATCTTCTCGCGGTTGGCCTTGTATTCGCTGTATTCTTCTTGGCGCTGTGCCGTGCCTGCCACGTCGAAGGCCACGCCAATGTGGGTGGGTTTTTCTTTCTGCAGTATCTCGTAGAGCGAGTTCAAAAAGCCCATCACCGCCGAGGTGTTGAGGCCTTTCGAGGTCATCCGAGGGTTCTTGTTCATGGCAAAAAAAGCCCTGTAAATCAAGGCATAGGCATCAAGGAGGAAGAGTTTTTTCTCTGTGGTTTCCATAGGGTTTACTTTTGAGGGGTAAAAATACGACATTTCACGATACCCGAGGCTGGATTTTTTCTATTTTTGCACGCAATATGATAGTTAATCAATGATATGGCCACAAACACCACACAAAAACAGGCAGCCAAGCAGTTCGTCAAGGACTGGACAGGGAAGGGCTACGAAAAAGGTGAAACACAACGCTTTTGGTTGGATTTGCTCCACAATGTCTTTGGCGTGGACGACCCTACCAAAGTGATGCAATTCGAAATTCCCGTCAAGACCATCACCAAGGAAAAAGGCGCCGATTTTATCGACGGCTACATCACTTCCACCAAGGTGCTGATTGAGCAGAAAGGATCGCATGTAGACTTGTCGACAAAAGCAAAACAGTCTGACGGAGCGGAACTTACACCTTACCAGCAAGCTCGTCGTTATGCCACGGGATTGCCCTTGTCGATGGCACCTCGTTGGATTGTGGCCTGCAACTTTACTACCTTCGAAGTGCACGACATGGAGCATCCCAATGACGCGCCCGAAGTCATCCGCTTAGCCGATTTGGAAAAAGAATACCATCGTCTAGCCTTTTTGGTCGATGATACCAACGCCCATATCAAGAAGGAGTTGGAGGTCAGCATCAAGGCGGGTGAAATTGTTGGTATGCTGTATGACAAAATTCTGACCCAATACAAAGACCCGAACAGCCTCGAAAGCCAAAAAGCCCTCAACAAACTCTGTGTCCGTTTAGTATTTTGCCTCTATGCCGAAGATGCGGGCATTTTCGAGGGCAAAAACATGTTCCACGACTACATGGCGCAGTTTTCGGCGGCTGATTTCAGGTCGAGGCTGATAGAATTGTTCCATGTGTTGGATATCAAGCCGGAAGATCGCGACCCTTATATGGATGAAAAACTCGCGGCCTTTCCGTATGTCAACGGCGGCATGTTTTCCGGCGACATCGAAATACCGCGCATCAACGAAGAAATTCGCGACCTTATTTTGCAACGCGCTTCCGATGACTTCGACTGGAGCCAGATTTCGCCGACCATCTTCGGTGCTGTGTTTGAGAGCACTTTAAATCCTGAAACGCGTCGCGCAGGTGGAATGCACTATACCAGCATTGAAAACATCCATAAAGTCATCGATCCGCTGTTTTTGGATGATTTGAAAGCTGAATGGGCCATCATCAAAGCTACTACTATAGCTAAGGCCAAGCGGGAAAAGGCACTAGCTTTCCAGAACAAATTGGCTTCGTTGAAGTTTCTTGATCCAGCTTGCGGCAGTGGAAACTTCCTCACCGAAAGCTACACCTCATTGCGCCGCCTTGAAAATGAAGCCCTTCGTGAGATTGCTTTGGAAGGGATGGGAGCTTTGAATCTGGATGGTGTTATCAAGGTGAGCATCAACCAGTTTTACGGAATCGAAATCAACGACTTTGCCTGCGCCGTTGCACAAACAGCACTTTGGATTGCCGAGAGCCAGATGATGCAGGAAACCAGCGAGATAGTCGGTTTCGACCTCGACCCACTGCCGTTGCGCAAATACACAAATATCCGAGAAGGTAACGCTTTGCGGATGAATTGGTCGGTATGGGAAGATCCAGACGATTTGACCACCGTTTATGCCGACGAGGTATATATACACCAATACTTGCCTTCCAAGACTTCTTCCTTTATTGTCAGAGAACCCGAAGCCAGATATGGGACGATAGAACTTCATAGCCACAACATCCATCCAACGGATAAAACCCCAAGAACCCGTTATGTGGAGTTTGACTATATCATGGGAAATCCACCGTTTGTAGGACAAAAACTACAATCAGAAGCACAAAAGGGAGACCTGGCTTTTGTTTTCGGAGAGAAACATAAAGGGCTGAAAATGTTGGACTATGTGGCTGGTTGGTATAAAAAAACAATGGATTTGATGAAGATTGCCGTGTTAGACGCAGATAATTCGCATAACACCAAGTATCCTCATGCAGCGCTCGTCAGTACAAATTCAATCTGTCAAGGTGAATCCATTGAGGATTTATGGGCATTACTTTTCAAAGAGGGGGTACATATTGATTTTGCATATCGAACCTTCCGTTGGGATAGCGAGGCAGACATCAAAGCCCATGTACACTGTGTAATTGTTGGCTTCTCCATAGATGCAGAGCCTCAGCAGAAAACAATATTCGACCACAACCAAATAATAAAAGCAAACAACATCAATGGTTATCTGGTAGATGCTCCTAATGTTGTTGTCTCTCGCAACAGCAGACAGATTTCCGGTGCTCCTAACATGACCAAAGGCGCACAACTTATTGATGGCGGAGGTTTTATGATAAACTCCGATGAGGAACGAGAAGCTTTCTTGAGCAAATATCCCGAAGCGGAGCCCTATATCTACCGTTATTACAACGCCAAAGACTTTTTGAATAACGTTCCGGCTAAATACTGCTTATATCTTAAACATTGTCCTCCGCAACTGATGAAATCATGCAAAGGTATTTATGATCGTATTCAAGTTGTTCATGAGTTTCGTGCCAACAGCGATGCAAAAACAACACGGTTGTTGAAAGACACACCCTCTCAGTTTTTCCAGTCACAAGTACCCGAACAGCAAAGTATAGTCATCCCTGTTGTGTCTTCAGAAAACCGCAAGTATATTCCAATGCGATTCATGCCAACAGGCAATGTATATACTAACGCCTTGTTCTATGTCGATAATGCAGACTTATACTCATTCGGTATCCTAACAAGTATTGTTCACATGGCTTGGACCCGTGTGGTTTGTGGCAGGTTAAAAAGCGATTATCGCTACTCAAACGATATAGTGTATAATAATTTCCCGTTCCCATCACCAACAAACGAACAACAGGCAAAGATAGAAGAGACAGCGCAAAAGATATTGGATGTTCGCACACAATATAATGAAGCCTCTCTTGCCGACCTATATGATGAAACTCTAATGCCCATCGAGCTTCGCCGTGCCCATCACGCCAACGATGCCGCAGTCATGGAGGCTTACGGCTTCTCACCAAAAATGACGGAAAACGAGATTGTTGCGGAATTGTTTAAACTCTATAAAGAACTTGTTTCTCTAGGAGATAGGCAATAAAATAATTATGGTAATGTGGTTTTGACGAGTTGGCAAAACGCAAGAATATTTCCAAAAATTCGAAAAAATTCGCGGGTATAAAAAAAAGTTGTACCTTTGCCGCCGAAATGAGTAACATTTAACGCAGTCAAAACGAAAACGAGCAATTTTAATATTTGTTAAACACCAAATTAGAAAACTATGCAAGAAATTTTGAATGAAATCGTTCCGATCATTGCCGAAAAATTGGGCGTTGATCCTTCAGAAGTCACTATGGAAGCCAGCTTCACCAACGACCTTGGCGCCGATTCATTAGACACCGTCGAGCTGATGATGGAATTTGAAAAGAACTTCAACCTCTCCATCCCGGACGACCAACAGGAAAGCATCCAAACCGTGGGTGATGTTGTCCGCCTCATCGAAAAGATGCGTGCTGAGAACTAATTCACACCAGCAGAATCTATAAGATTTCATGGAATCGAAACGAGTAGTAATTACCGGCCTCGGTGCCATCACCCCTATCGGAAACACCGTAAAGGATTTCTGGGAAGGATTGGTGAAAGGCAAAAACGGGGCTGGTGAGATTACCCGTTTCGATTCTGCTTTATTCAAGACGCATTTCGCCTGCGAAGTGAAGGGCTACAACCCCGACGACTTCTTCGACAAGAAGACCGTGCGCAAATACGACTTGTTCGCCCAGTTCGACATCGTGGCCGCCGATGAGGCCATCGCCGACTCGGGCATCACCCCTGAAAACACTGATTTCGAGGAAGTCGGCGTCATGCTGACCTCGGGCATCGGCGGTGTCAACCACTTCTTCAACGAAATGAAGGAGTTCTTCCAAGGTGATGGCACGCCGCGTTTCAGCCCCTTCCTCATCACCAAGATGATCGCCAATATGCCTGGCGGCGTCATTTCCATCAAATACGGTTTCCGTGGCCCCAACTTCGCCACCGTGTCGGCTTGCGCTTCCTCAGCACATGCCATCATGGAGGCGTTCAACTACATCCGTTACGGCAAGAGCGATGTCGTTGTTGCAGGTGGCGCAGGAGCAGCCATCGGCGAAGGCGGCATCGGCGGCTTCAACGCTATGAAGGCCCTCTCGACGCGCAACGACGACCCGCTGACAGCCTCGCGACCCTTCGACCTCCACCGCGACGGCTTCGTCATGGGCGAAGGTGCAGGCTGCCTCGTGATGGAAGAATATGGGCACGCCCTGGCCCGCGGGGCAAAGATTTACGCTGAAATCGTGGGCGGCGGCGCCTCTGCCGACGCTTACCACATCACCGCACCGCATCCCGAAGGCAGAGGCGGTGTCCTGAGTATGCAACGCGCCTTGAAAGACGCCCAAATCGCACCGGAAGCCATCGGCCACATCAACACGCACGGCACTTCGACGCCTGCGGGCGACCTGGCCGAGCCTATCGCCATCAAGGAAGTGTTTGGCGAACACGCCTACGACATCAGCATCAACTCCACCAAATCGATGACGGGCCATCTTTTGGGCGGCGCAGGAGCGGTGGAAGCCATTGCCGCCGTTCTGGCCCTGAAAAACGGCATCATCCCGCCCACCATCAACCACTTCGAGGACGACCCGCAGATTGACAACCGCCTCGATTTCACCTTCAACAAGGCACGCCAACGCGACATCAACTACGCCCTCACCAACTCATTCGGCTTCGGTGGACAAAACGCCACCTTGATTTTCAAAAAGTTCAATCCGTAACATGGCTTTTTCTGGACTTTTTTCGCGCCGGTCGTCCGAAGACAAGGCTCTTTCCGACTACATCTACAACAGTTTCGGATTCCGTCCGAGAAACATCGCCCTCTACCAACTGGCTTTCACACATAAGTCAAGGTCGGAGGAGAACATCGGCAACTATCACCTTAACAATGAGCGACTTGAGTACTTGGGCGATGCCGTACTCAGCACTTCGGTGGCCGACTTCCTTTTCAGGACCTATCCCACCAAGACCGAGGGCTTCCTGACTGAAATGCGCTCCAAGATTGTCAGCCGAGCCTCGCTGAACAAGCTTTCGCAAGAGCTTGGTTTTGAAGAACATATAAAGTATATCGCCGACAACGGGAAATATGCCTCTTTCCGGTCGCTGGGCGGCAACGTCTTCGAAGCCCTCATGGGTGCCATCTACCTTGACCGAGGCTTCAACTTCACCAAGCGGGTCATCACCAACCGCATCATCCGCGACCACATCAACTTAGAGGAACTGCAACAGACCGAAATCAACTTCAAGAGCCGAATCTTAGAGTGGGCACAGAAGGAAAAAGTCAAGAAACACGTGGAATTCAGGCTGTTGGACGAAGACAACCTGAAAAACAAGAAACTGTTCCATGTGCAGCTTTTCATCAACGACCAACCCTATGCCGACGCCGTCGACTACTCCATCAAAAGAGCGGAGCAACATGCTGCAGAAAAAACTTTGGAGATATTGACAAAAGAACTATCTTTGTCGCATGAACCCCAAGGACAAAAACAGGATTAGAGTAGCCTCTTTTGACGACACTTTTGCCATCGGTATCAACTCAGGATTAGCCGATTACAAGTTGGCGTGGCTCATCAACAGGAAGCTCTCCATCGACTTCGCCAGAGAGGAAGACATCTGCGAAGAAGGCGTGTCGTATTCCTTTTACTACTACACCGCCGGAGAAAACAGCCTAGTCTACAACTTGGTGTCCATCCAAAGCCAAAACAAAGCCCTGCTCAACTTCAGCCCTCGCCTCGACTACCTCATGGTCATCCGCAACGGCATGATGCCCGAACGCATTGACACCATCATCAAGGGCCTGCGTGAAATTGAGGGCATCGGCCATGCTTTCCTCCTCGACATCAACAAGGGAAAATCACTCAAGCAAGCCTTGGAAATCATTGAACTTCAGGAGATTTACCTACTCGAAAATATCAAGAAGCAAAACAGCCTCGACTATATCCGGCAGGAAGTGTTGCGCCGAAGGACGGCTATGTCGCAAACGGAAATCCGTCCCGCGTGGCTGTGATTTCACCTTCATTCCACTATTCTCACCTTGACACGGCTTCCCTCTGTAATGAACGAACCGACACCATCACCCATCCCGAGGGTCAATTCGTTCGGCCCCGAATCGATGTTTTTGCTCACAATGGTAAACAAATAACTGTTGTAGGTAGAATGAGGCGGTATCACAACTTGCCTGTCATAGTAGCAATACCCAAAATCATCAGTGGAAAGATATTGTGTGGTAAGGCCTATTGACATTTCATCATTCTGGAAATCAACAGTTTGATTGTATGGGTTATGGATGGTGAAATTCATTCTTATCGTGTCGCCATAATGCAATACGAGGGGTTCGGTATTGACAGAATTGATGACGTGGAAGTCTGTCAACAAGCGGTTCGGCGACTGGAAATGCCGCATCAGATAGCCCTCAAAACGGACATCGCCAATCTGATACACCTGCGAAAGGTCGATTACAGGACCGCAGATGAACACTGGCTGTCCCACCCAAGCCTTGTCGAACTGCCAGAGGTCGTATTGCGTTTTGCGGTCGTAATAGCCTCGCAATGTGGAACTTTCCTTGCCCGTGAAATAATGATAAAGGGCTGGCTTTTGGAACGAGCCACGGAAAACCACAGGGTGGTCGCCCGCCACGGTCTCGATGGCCTTGTAATAAGCCTCCTTGCCATGGTAGCCGAAGCGGTCGGCCAAAGGGGTCAACAAAAGGATTCTGAAGACCAAGACCAACAAAAGCGAAGGCAAAATGAAACGTTTGATATATTTCTCCAACTTTATATCAATCAAAGCCTTGCGATAGAGCAAAACTACGACAGGAATCACACAAACGATGGTCCAATGCGGCTCCACATGCCCACGGAAGGCCATCAGCCAGAAGAAAAAGAAGAACCCGAGGAGGATAAACCTTAATCCCCGTTCAAAAACGTTTTGTGGTGTTTGTTCTTTGGATGGCTTCGCTTCGCTCGCAATGACATCACGCCTGTCTTTTGGTGTCATTGCGAGGAGGCACGACGAAGCAATCCATCCTTTTGCAGGTCTATGCTTTATCAAAATATAAACCACCGCCCCAAAAGTCAACGGATTGAAAATCAGCAGCTGATTGCTGCTATTAATAAAGTAGACACGGGAGGGTGGAAAAAATAGCGGAAGTGCTATCTTTGTGGGCTGAATGAAGTTCCTCCTGAAAGGAGGGCGTAGCCCGACTGGAAGGAGGAACTTCATTCAAG
>Ga0265301_10000376_pt1 | contig 66785 bp, 58 predicted proteins | sample AusTroGonzalo_MG_2_FD_193488 | JGI IMG/M metagenome (GOLD analysis project Ga0265301, IMG submission 193488) | Bovine rumen microbial communities from tropical cattle in Woodstock, Queensland, Australia - Gonzalo_04 | ecosystem: Host-associated > Mammals > Digestive system > Stomach > Rumen ... | reverse complement strand
AGCCTTTGGTGTAGACCCAGTCTTCGTGAGCCAACAGTAATGATATTTGTAACAGGTTCATCACGATACAGATTTACGGTTACAGCGGGATATTCGAATGTTTCTTCTCGGGATTGGCCAAACGCTTCGTCTCAAGGGTGCGCAAGGCACGGATGACGCGGAAACGGGTGTTGCGCGGCTCGATGACATCGTCGATGTAACCGAACTTGGCGGCCTCGTAGGGGTTAGCGAACTTCTTGGTGTATTCATCCACCTTCTTGGCAACAAACTCAGCGCGCTCTTCGGGATTCTCGATTTCGGAAATCTTCTTGCCATCCAGCACCTCAACAGCACCGCTGGCACCCATCACCGCAATCTCAGCCGTCGGCCAGGCGTAGTTGACGTCATTGCGCAATTGCTTGCAGCCCATCACGAGGTGCGAACCACCGTAGGACTTACGCAGCGTGACGGTGACCTTCGGCACTGTGGACTCGCCGTAGGCATACAACAGCTTGGCACCGTGGACGATGATACCGTTGTACTCTTGACCCGTACCAGGCAGGAAGCCAGGGACGTCGACCAAAGTCACAATCGGGATATTGAAAGCGTCGCAGAAGCGGACGAAACGGGCACCCTTACGCGAGGCGTCGCAGTCCAACACACCAGCGAAGAAGGCGGGGTTGTTGGCGACGATACCCACCGACATACCATCGAAGCGGGCGAAGCCGACGATGATGTTCTTGGCGTAGTTCTTGTGGATCTCGAGGAAGTCGCCGTTGTCAACGATGGCGTTGATGATGTCGCCCACGTTGTAAGGCTTGTTCGGGTTGTCGGGAATGATCTGGTTGAGGGCGTCCTCCATACGGTCGATGGGGTCGTTGCACTCCACCAAAGGAGCATTCTCCATGTTGTTCTGCGGGATGAAGGAGATGAGTCTGCGGATGATGGCAAGACCTTCCTCTTCACTCTCAGCGGCGAAGTGGGCCACACCTGACTTCTGGCTGTGGATGCGAGCGCCACCGAGGTCGTCGGTGCTGACATCCTCACCAATAACGGTCTTCACTACCTTAGGTCCGGTGAGGAACATGTAGCTGCCGGCATTGGTCATGATGATGAAGTCGGTCAGAGCGGGAGAATACACAGCGCCTCCTGCGCAGGGGCCGAAGATGGCCGAAATCTGCGGGATGACACCCGAAGCGTTGATGTTGCGCTGGAAGATCTCAGCATAACCGGCGAGGGAGCGTGAGCCCTCCTGGATACGGGCACCGCCCGAGTCGCAGATACCGATGACGGGGGCACCAACCTTCATGGCCTGGTCCATCACCTTGCAGATCTTCAACGACATCGTCTCACTCAAGGCACCGCCAAACACGGTGAAGTCCTGAGCATAGACGTAAACGACGCGACCGTCGATGGTACCGTGACCGGTGACGACGCCGTCGCCGAGATACTGTTGCTTGTCGAGACCGAAATCGGTGGTACGATGGGTCACGAACATGTCAGTCTCTTCGAAGCTGCCTTCGTCAAGCAGGATGGCGATGCGCTCGCGGGCCGTCATCTTGCCTTTGGCATGCTGGGAATCGATGCGCTTCTGTCCGCCACCAAGACGGGCTTCGTTGCGCTTCTCCAGCAATTCCTGGATTTTCTGTTCAATCAGCATAGTATATGATTTTTATTTGTTCTTGTTCTCGCAAAGTTCAGTCAGCACGCTGAAAGTTGATTTGGGATGCAGGAAGGCGATGCTCAGTCCCTCGGCGCCCTTGCGGGGAGCCTGGTCGATGAGACGGATGCCGGCTTCCTTGGCCTCTTCGAGGTGACCTTCAAGGTTCTCGACGGCGAAAGCGATGTGGTGCATACCGCCTTTGCCGTTGTTCTTCTCGATGAAGGCGGCGATGGTGCTCTCAGGGCTGGTGGGCTCCAAAAGCTCGATTTTGGTCTGTCCGCAACGCAAGAAGGCGGTCTTCACCTTCTGGTCAGCGACTTCTTCAATGGCGTAGCACTTGGTGCCAAGCAGCTTTTCGAAGAAAGGAATGGATTCGTCCAAGCTTGTGACGGCGATTCCAATGTGTTCAATGTGTGATGGTTGCATAGTTTATTCGAATAAATTATAATAATAAAATACGTATTTTAATTCACGGTGCAAAGGTATAACAAATTTCGGGGGAATACAAGCAAAATAATTTAGAAATCTCTCCATCAAAATCACAAAAAACACCGAAAGCCGCTGATGCGGCTTTCGGTGTTTGTAAACTAAATTAATTCAATTACTTATGCACCCTGCGGATGAAGTCCTCCACCTCAGGCACACCTCCTTGATAGACGAGGTAACCGTTATAAGGCTCTCTCGGTGTAATCTCGCTGTTGACGGGGGTCAGCATGATGTTCTTCACTTCTTCGCGGTCTTGAGTTTGACCCAATGCCCAGCCCAACTTGATGTAGGCCGTCTCAGCCAGCATGTTCTGTGCGGGGATGATGCCACGATTCATCAAGTCACGACCCGTGTCATAGACGAACATGTGGGCGTAACCCCAGATGGTCTGGACGGTCATGTATTGGTGAACTCCCTTATCCGTTGCACGTTGGATAGCATCAAACATTCCCTTGTTGACGTGACCCAGTCCAGTACCGTCCCAAACGATGCCCTTGTAGCCATTATCGACCAGTGCATCAAGCACATCAGGCTTCATACCAGGATAGTAGTAAAGGATTGCCACGCGGTCATCAAATGTCGGGATGATCTTCACATCGCGGTCCTTGCGGCGGTGGTTATAGACTTCCTTAATCGGCACCACGCCACGCTTACGGTCCACAGTAGCAACGGGAGTGTCACCAATAGTGCGGAAGGTGGAACGATAAGACGAGTGCATCTTACGCACACGGGTACCACGATGCAGGAAGCCGTACTCGTCGGAAGTGGGACCAAACATACAAACCATCACCTCAGCCACATCACCATGACCTGCTGCCGTCATAGCGTGCATCAGGTTGAGGGCAGCATCGGAAGAAGGACGGTCGGAAGAACGCTGAGAGCCTACCAGCACAATCGGCACAGGCAGGTTTTGGCACATGAAGGTCAAAGCGGCAGCGGTGTGGGCCAAGGTATCCGTACCGTGACCTATGACGATGCCGTCGATACCGTTCTGGATTTCCTCGCCAATCTTCTTGGCCAAGGCGATATACTCCTTGGGCGACATATTCTCAGAGAACACGGCAAACACCTTCTCAGTGTCGAGATTGCAGATGTCAGCCAACTCCGGCACAGCGCCATACAGCTCACCAGGCGAGAAGGCGGGAATCACAGCACCTGTGCGGTAGTCCAAACGAGAGGCAATGGTACCACCCGTACCGAGCAGCTTCACATGCGGAAGACCTTCGGTGTAAGGGAACTCCTTCTCCGGGATATGATAGTTGGCTTTCTTGTAGTCAAGCTCCACCATACCCGTGATGGTGCTGATGTCGACACCGATATTATAGCCCGTGTTGACCTTCATCACGATGTGCTGGTCGTCCTGGAAGGCGGCGCGGGGCAGAATCGTGCCTTTGAAGAGACCGCCCGTGGTCTGGCATTCAGCCTGACTCCATACGCGGCAGTTATATTTCTTGAGCACCTCAAGCGAGGCACCCCAGTATCCTTGGAAAAAATCTTCAGCCATGTTCTTCTTTATTTGATGTTGTTAGCCAATTCTTTCATTTCGATGTTGCCCATCGCTTCCGTCATCTGACCCATAATCCAGTTCATGCGGTCGAGGTCGGTACACGACTTCTTCTTCGGCACGAATCCGGCGCAGAGGTTGTCGAGCTTGGTCAGCAGGTCGTCTTTGGCGAAACGCTGGAAGCCAATCTTGTCCAACACCTGCTCCATCGACAGCGTGGCGTCGTCCACCAAGGCGGGAGCCATATTCCAGGCCAGACGGTAGTCCAGACCCTGTTCTTTCAGGAAGGCGAAGAGCTTGTAGAGTGTCTCGTCGTTGAACTTCGTCGTGGGGTTCTTGCCCACAAGGTGTTTCAGCCTCATGCCCACAAAGCGGCCCAGGGTGCGTCCGTCCACGCCGAGCTTCTCGACGATTTCAGATATGATGGGGAACCAGTTCTTCGCGAAGATGTAGCGGAAGCAGTCCTCCGGCACGTTCCACTCCTTGAGCTTATAGTAACGCTCGATGATTTCGGTAGGCAGTTCGGCACGCAGAGCCTTGATGAAGGCGGGGTCGAGCGGGATGGGAGCCGAGTCGGTGTCGGGATACATACGGTCAGCACCTGGGAGCACACGCTCGAAGATGGTGATACCGTTCGAGATGGCCTTACGGGTCTCCTTCGGCACACCGTCGAAGGCCATCAGGCAACGCTCTTCGATGGTCTCGATGGCGGTGGGCATATCGTTCTTCGGGCCCCACACAAGGATGAGGGCGTCCTCATCGGTGGCGTGGATGCGCTTGGCCAGCTTGTGCCACTGTGCGTGGGTCAGCACGGGCTCCAGCATCTCGTCATGGAGCATATTGGGACGCTCGAGGCAGGCAATCACCTTCAGGCGGTCGGCAATCTCGTCAGCGAACATCTTACCAGGTTGGGTGAAGTGGGACAGCACGCCACGGAACTTAGGCAACTTCACCAGCTTCAAGGCACCACCCTTGGCCTTGTTGTCGAGGATGGGCAGGTAGTCGGTGGGGAACGAAACGTCAATCACTTCCACCTTCCAACCTTCCTTACCCACTTCGCGGTTCAGGCGCTCTTGCAACTGCACCAACGACCACTGACGGAAGCACTCGTTGTGCGACAGCTCAGGAATCCACTTGGCGTGTTGCACACCCTTCAGCTCGATGCGGGTGCCACCCGTGCAGCTCACGTTGACGTCTTGACGTCCTGCGCCCATACCCGTGCGGACCAATCCCGTCGAGCGTCCGAGGAAGCGGATGTATTCGCAGGTCTCGCGCAACTCATCAGGGTTCTTGCAGTCGGGATAGGTGACGGTCTCAATCAGCGGCACGCCGAGACGGTCGGTCTGATAGACGCGGCGGTGCCCAATGTCGCTAATCTCGCGGCAGGCGTCCTCCTCGATGCTCAGCTGGATGAGACGGATATCTTTCTTGGGCAGCTTCAGCAGACCCTCAACGCCCACGATGGCGGTACGCTGGAAGCCTGTGGGGATGGAGCCGTCCAAATATTGCTTACGGGTGATATGCACCTCGCCCACGATGTTCAGGTTCGAACGCAGGGCGATGATGATGGCGTTGTGCAATGCCTCGCGGTTGATGGGGAACGGCGGGGTGTCGTCGATGTCGTAGGTGCAGGCGGTGCCGTTCTTGATGTGGTAGACGATTTCCTTCTTCGTCTTGAACTCCATCAGAGCCGTGCCGTCGTATTCGCCCAGCTCGGAGAGCGTGGGGCGCATGTGACGAATCAGCTCAGCGTCGTAGTCCTCAAACTTGTTGAATTGTCCGGCGGGACAGTGGCAAAACAGCTTCTCTTTGGTCTTAATCTGCTGATGCACTTCGAGTCCCGACATGAAGCCTATGCGGTCATAGTCTTCCTGAGTGGCTTTCTTGCGCTCGACGTAGCCGGCCTGTTGCTTGGTCTGCTCGTAGTTGGCGCGTGGGTCAAAAGTGGTGCTCATATTACGTTTAGTTTGTTTTTCAAAAGAATCCGCTAAAATAGGGAATTTTTGGATTGGTTGCGTAAAGATACGCGAAAAAACCGTGTTTTTTCCTCAATCCTTGCCGTCATCAATGGTACGGGCTATCTTTTCGATGTTCAGACTGCGTGCCGAAGCGTCGATGATTTCCTTGTAGATGCCGCCTTTTTTGTAGATTTCGTCCGGGTCGCCCGACTCTTCCACGCGTCCCGCCTGCAGGGCATAGATGAGATCGGCGTCAATGATTTGCGAGATGCTGTGCGAGATGATGATGACGGTGCGGTCCTGCTTGATGGCGTCCAAGCTGTTCTTGATCTGTTCCGTGGCGATGGCATCCAGCGAGGCGGTAGGCTCGTCCAAGAAGATGATAGGCGGGTTCTTGAGAAACATACGGGCTATGGCGATGCGCTGCTGCTGTCCGCCCGAGAGGTCGGAGGCCTTGTTCTCAAACTGCTTGGGGAGCTGCATAATCTGGTCGTAGATGTACGATTTCTTCGCGGCTTCCACCACCTCCTCGTGGGTGGCGTCGGGCTTGCCGTACAGGATGTTCTCCTCGATGGTGCCGTCAAAGATGTGATTCTTCTGCAGCACCAGCCCGATGTTCTCGCGCAGGAATTTCGTGTCGTAGTCGCGCAAGTCGACGCCGTCGAGGGTGATGTTGCCCTCTTGCGGCTCGTAGAACTTGTCCAACAGGTTGACGATGGTGCTCTTGCCGGCACCCGAGAGACCCACCAAAGCTGTGATTTTGTTCGGCTCTATGGTCATGTTGATGTCGAAGAGCGCCTGGTTGCCGTTGGGATAGGTGAAGTCGACGTGCTGCAACTCAAACTTGCCGACTATCTTCTCCGGACGGTAGCTTCCCGAAGGCTCCACCTCCTCGTCCGCGTCGAGGATGCCGAAGAAACCCTCGGCATAGATGAGTGCGTCGTTCACGTCGTCAAAAATGCGCTGCAGTTGGGTGATGGGTGCAATGACGTTGCTGAAGAGCATCACATGGTACATGATTTTGCCTATCGTCATCCCGGGGTAGTCTATTAATACAAGGTATGCCGTCAGGATGATGACCAACACGGTGCCTACCTGCTTGACGAAGCTTTTGATACCATTGTAATAAAATGCCACTTTGCGGGTTTTCATCTGGTTCTCCGTCACCTGATTCTGAATATCAAGTTGTTTCTGTCCTTCTATCTTCTCGCGGTTGAAGCTTTTGATAACATTGATGGAGTCGATGATGTTCTTGATGCCCTGACTCTTGGTCTCAAGATGCGAGCGCATCTCGCGTCGCCAGCCTTTCAGTCGTTTGGCTTGGCGGTATGTAATCCAGAAGTAGACGGGTACGATGGCCAAAGCCACCAAGCCCACGTAGACGTTGGCGGCAAACATCAGGATCAGGGCCAGCAAGGCGCTGGTGAACAGGGGCAGCAAGTCGATGAAGAAGTTCTGCACCGTGCGCGATAGACTGCTGACGCCCTGGTCGATACGGGCCTGCAGCTTGCCCGTCGCGTTGTCGCCTGTATTGAAAAACGCCATGCGGAAGGTCAGCACCTTCTCGATGACGCTCTGCGAGAGGTCGCGGCTGACAAAGATACGCATCCGCTCGCCGTAGTAGTTCTGTGCAAACGAAATGCCCGCCGACAGGATTTCCTTGCCGAGGAGCACAACGGAGATAATCGTAAGAATACGGGCTGCCTGACTCCAGCTGAAGTCAGTACCGATGAGGGCGTTGATGGCGTCGACGGTGCGATCGAGGACGATGGCGTTGACCTGCGCCATCAACGAGCCGACAAGGGTCAATATCAGGGTGACGAACACCAGCCACTTGTAAGGCTTTACGAAGGGGCTGATGTTCTTAAAGAGCTGGAAGAGGTTCACCCTTCTTACTCCTCCCTACGTTTCTTGCCTACCAAGTAGGCTGCGCCGAGGGCGGTGAGCACCATCACGCCGGTGCCGAGGGGCGCGGGCTGGTTGTCGTTCAGGCCGTGGGCTGGCAGAGCGGGAGTGCCACCCAGACGGTTGCTGCCCGACTCTTCATTGCCACGTTGGAACACACCGCCGCCGTTAGGATCGGCGAACGAGGTGAGACCTATTCCGAGGATGATTGCTGTGGTTAGGATTAGTTTTTTCATCATATTTAGTTTTTATTGATTATTCCGTGTTGTTGCTTCGCGTAGTCAGTTTATTTCACAACGACTTTCTGAACCTTGACGTTCTCGCCGTTGACGAGGCGGAACATGTAGACGCCGCTCATGAGGTTGTCGGTGCTGAGGGTGGCGTTGCCGTTAACCGACTCGCTGCTGACGATGCGGCCCAGCATGTCGACGACCTGGAGGGTAGCCTCGCCCGTGTTACTGATGCACCACACACTACCGTTGAAGAAAGCGAAGGTCTCGTTTTCGTCATCGTTTTCGTTTGCATTGGCGCTAAACACCAGCTTGAAGCGCGAAGCATAGTCGGTGGTCTTAGCATCGAAGGTGTAGCTCGGGGTGGCGAGCAGGTCGACGTCGGCGCCAGTCATATTATCAATAAGGTGGAGATAATTCATCTCCACGTTCTCGGCATCGATGGCGAGGGTGTAGCTATCGTTCTTGCTGGCCTTGAAGTTGACAGGCATCTCACCTTGGGCAGCGCTGCGCACCACGGCATAGTCGTTGTTGGACTGCGGGATGTAGACGCGGGTCGAGTTTTCACTCAGGTAGAGCTTCTTCATCGTGTTGCCTTCACCGAAGCTGACGATGGCGTTGTCGAGAAGTGCAGAGCCTCTTTGTCCGCTGACGGTGCCACTAACGGTAATGTTCAGATGGCTGTTGGGAGCGATGAATCCATCATCAGGGCCACCAGGAAAAACAGGACCACCACCACCAGGAACAGGATCACCACCGACATTACCACCCCAAGGATAACCAAGAGTTGAATTATAAGCCAATACTCTTAAACCTCCTTCATAAGCGTACACAAAGAACGATTCCATAGGTTCAGCATTGTAGTAATTTGACTCGCTAACAATGAATCCGTCACCGCTTTCGTTTAGGGTAAGGAAGTTGGTGGTAACGCTTTGATATTGACTATTCTCTACCTCACATTTAAGATCGTAGGTACTGGAATTACCGATTAAAGTTAAACGTTTGGCTTCGTTATCGCCATCAGCATAGTCCAAATTCTCAATAATAGTATGATATGAACCTGTTAATAAACCGGCAAACTTAAGGGTAGTATTAACGCCGTTGGCGTAGAGGTAACCCTTGTTGCTTTGGAGCGAAGTAAAGTTGTTGCTTTCGTCTTTGAAGTTAATCCATTCAAGGTCTTGAGTGGCATTGTATGCGTACAGGTCATATTGGTCTGTAATGAAACCATTGTCGATTGAAGGAACGAAGTTGTCGATGGGTGAGGCAATGAGGTAATAACCCGCGCTATTGTTTTCATTATAGTCACAAGCAGTAATGTTCTTCAGCATTGTTCCGTTGAATTGGATTTCACCGGACAATACTTCACCTTCAATGATAAGGTTGGCAGGATTGTCATTAATGATAGCGTATGATCCTAGAGCAGAGAACATATCCAATTGATTGCCACTCGGCACGATTGAAGGACCGATGATTTGGATATCACTCGTAACAGCTTCGCTTGTGAAGAACACGCGGGTGTAGTAGTTAGTCTCAGTGACAGGTTGCGGAGTGGGCGTAGGAGTTTCGCCAGTGGTGTATTTGTAGAGCTGGATGGCCTGCTGGTTCGTGTAGGAACTCGACTTATAGTAGCGGAATCTGGTTTGATTGCTTGCCGAATTGTATCTCAAATGTGCTGAACTGCTTACAATATCAGCATCTTCACCTTCAGTAATCGTAATCGTATTGGTGATAGCAGCCTCGCTGGTTGCCAAGCCATTGGCATTGCTGTTTTGGCCAATGTACAATCCACTTGCACTCAGGATAGAATAACCTTCATCCATGGCAGCAATAGTGAAAACTGAAGCATCCACATTTTCGTTGGCAGCAATTACACCATTATCAATGCTAACCTCAATCGTATTTCCAACAGCATCCAAAGTCTCCAAACCTCCATTGAAAGCAACACCACCTTCTTCATAAACAATCAAGTAATTGCCATCTTCAAGTTCGTCGGTGGAAGTTACCTTCACGTAGCTGGCGGCGTCGCGTGTGACTGTACTGCCAATGGTAGTGGTGTGAGCATACACTGCATAGAAAACTGTCACCTCTTCCGTAAGCGTGTATTCACCCGTCAGGCGTTGGCTCACGTCGTTGGCATCGGTGGTCCAACCGGCGAAGGTGAAGTCTTCGTTGAGGTTGAGGTCGGTGCCTTCTTGCAAGGTAATGGTGGCACCAGCTTCAACCTCAATGGTTTCGCCCTCTACACCATTAATTGAGTAGGAATACGCTGTTTGAGCCACGTAAGCCTCCTGTGTGATGGTGACGAGGTTGGATTCAACTAAATCATTTCCGTTAAGGGCGTTTACAGTGAAATAAGCCGTGCGGGCTTCGCCTGTGTTTTCATACATGTAATACGACACCACGTAGCCTTCGCCAATTTCAGGATCTTGTTCGGCAACAGTAACATCAATCCATGCAGGTTCGTCATCACCATTGAGTTCGTTTTCGTCTGCATCATAGAATTGGATGATAAAATCTTCATAACTGCTGACTTCAAAATTGGCTAAAGTAATATCCAAAGTGCCATCATGTTCCTCGGCATCCACATTGACTTCAGCGGGTTCTACAGTGATGGAAGCCACAACGGGTTGAGGCTCGCCATTTACATAAGTATAAGAAATGTAATAGCACTTGACACCTTTTGAAATGTTGGTAACGGTAACCGTCAAGGTTGTTCCCGTTGCTTGGGTTGTGTTTGTAACCGTCACGTCGTTTGATGCGTTGAGAGAGCCTGAACCAACCGTGGCTTCCCCCACTTTCAAGGTAATGTCACCAGCAGTACCGTTGAATCCACCGAACTTGGCTTCAAAAGCTGTGATATTCACTTCTTGAGGAAGGGTCATTGTGAAGGTGATGCTGGTGGCAGGCTTATTGCTGGAACCTACTTGAGCATAGCTGGATGAATTGCTAATGTATGGATTGTTGCCTTCTACAGTTATTGTCCATTCATTGCCCAAGTTATCATCACCTGTAACGGAAACACCATTAATATTAGTACTACCGGTCGCACTGCCAAACGTAATAGTACCCGTGCTTGAGGTAGGTGCCACGTAAGCCGGCTGGCTGATGGTGATCATGTCGGAAAACACCTGGGAGCCACCAAGACTAAAAGCGAGCTTGAAGTAGGCGGTACGTGCATCCCCATCGTTAGCCTCAACCAAATAGGTGATGGTCACATAGGGCGATTGGATATCCACATCTATCCATTGCGGTTCGTTTGCTTCTTCTTCGATTTCGATATAGCCTCCGTTTCCGTCGGGCTCATAGAAATCAAACCACGCATATGTCACCTCCGAGAGTTGGAAATTGCTAGCGCTAACTCCAAGTTCTCCCAAGGCTTCATTGGCATCAGAAAGGTTAACGGTTAACGGATCGACAGTAATGCTCGGCTGAAGAGCCTCTTGGTGTGCCTGAGTGATGGTGACCAACTCGGACAATATCTCATTGTTGTCAGCGTCATGTCCCTTAACCAGGAAGTAAGCCACACGGTCATATTCCTCGGAATTGGCAGAAATCACATAGTTGATGCCTGACTCGGTAAGGGTGGTTGTAATCCAGTCGTGGTTGTATTCAGCTATAGTGCTGTCGGCATCGCACCAGAAAATTGGATCTGTATTGAGTTCGACAGCGGTGAGAGTCAGGGTGAACGAACCGCTTGCACCCTCAATAGGAACCTCAAGCGAGGCGGGGGTGATGGAGATGGAAGGCTCAAGCACTTCTTCAACGCTTTCGAGCATCACGGTGAACTTACCGCTGCTGTTGATACCAGAGAAGTATCCCTTAACATGGACTTGCTTGTCATTCAAATCGTCCATAGTGGTTCCTTGCGCTGTGGTAGGATAGGAAATCTGGACCAGCGAATCGCCAAAAGCGATAAAGTAATTGTTGCCCGTTTTGCGCATAGCGCCATCAAATTCAAAATAGTCGCTCAGATGATAGTCTTCGGCGTAGTCCGGAACTTCGGTGATGAGTGTAGCTGCTGGGGAACCATTATAGTTTGAAGCAGTTGCTTCGGCTACGGTAGCCGTATTGGTGAACTGGATAATATGTCCGTAGGTGCCGGTGGTACCATAGACTCTAACCATATCGCCAACAGATTGCGTTGGGGCACCGTTCTTATAATAATAAACGTAACCCGTTCCATCACCCATGATGAAGCCTTTGCTGTTGGTGGCTACCACGGTACCTCTGACATTATAGGCGGTTCCGACTTCATTAATGCTGGAAATATTACTTTCAGGAACGATGGTATAAGTTGCACTGGCCACACTGCTGAAGTTGTCATCTCCATCAACAGCAACAGCCTTAATAGTAGTAGTTGTACTTACCACGATTGGGTTTTCATTATCATACATTGTACTATTCATGTCGGGATCGGTTCCATCGAGCGTGTAGTAGATGTCAGCTCCTTCCGTTGCAGTGCTGATTTCAACTGTTTGGGCTTCGATATAGGTGCCGCCAACAGGGCTAAAGGTAGGAGCTGCGACGGTAACAACGGGATGCTCCAAAGAAACCACTTCGCAACCTTGGGCAAACTCGTATATTCCACCATTTGCGTAATACGTCAAATTACCATAAACTACAACCACATCGCCAACAGCGACGTTGGCAGCTTCGGCGCCACCGCAACGATAGGCTTGCAGGAAAACTTCATCGCCTTCTTCATCAACCATGTTGAAGGTGACATTTTCATAAGTAGGGTTATAGGCTGTCGGAATGGCAGAAACGATACCTGTGGCATACACGCCTTGTGTTCCCGTTCCGGCATCGATAGCAGCGCGGGCTTGGGCCACGGTGTAAGGATTGGCCTCAGAACCAGGACCGTTGGGGTTGGTGGCTTGCGTCACCGTAACGTTCTTGGTAACGGTCTGGTCAGTATTGAAAGTATAAGTAAGTGTAACTGTAGCTGTGCGTTCTCCATTATCGTTCACCGAGCAGGTAAACGGAACGGTCTCGCCAACCTCGCCAATTTCAAGCCACTCGGCTTCTGTGGCAGCAGTCAGCACACCACCTTCTACACCATCGTTAATGGTATATGCGATAGCACCTTCAGTGGCATCGTAAGCGATTTCAACATTTTCGGCTGTGATAGAAGGAGCAGGAGTGCCGCCAGAGGTGGTATAGGTCACTTTAATCTCAGAAACTCTGTTATGGCCGCTTCCAGAAGCCACAGTAAATGTGACTGATGATTCCGACCCCGTCCATGTTCCTTCATCATGATTGTATTCACCAACATCAGCAGTAACATCTTTGTTTTTTTGAGTATAGGTGAACTCGATTGCTGATATTGTAGCATTGGTTGCTGTAATATCCAATGTATTGCCACCGTACCATCTTACAGCAGTTCCGTTTGTATAATACTGGGGAGCTGTAGATCCGCTGCCTTTGTGGAAGGTAGCCGTGATGTTGTCATCAAATGCAATAGCAACATCGGTTAATGTTGTGTTTGCATTGTAATGTTGACTGAAAGTGTAAGTCACTTCATTGCTTGTTTGTCCCCATCCCACCATAGGAGGTGCGACAAACAGCAGCAGCGCGAGGGCTGCCATCAGTTTTGTAATTGTTTTTTTCATCTGTTGTTAGTTTTAATTGTTTGTATTTTAATTGATTATATTGTATTTCGTTGAATTTTTCCTCTCTTTTTGTTCGAGTTTTTTAGAGCTTGTAAAAATACAAAATTAATCCATTGTTACGCAAAAGGAAGAATTTTTTACGGATATTTTTTACGGGTATATTAATAATAAGGTGCTCACCACCGGATTTTGATGATGAGCACCAGGATTCAAAGGGCATCGTTGCGATGGAGCGTAGCCATCTATTAATCAGGTGTGTATCACCTGCTTGCGGTTCCATCCGTTGCGTTTCCAACTGACGTGTATCCAACGGGGGTTGCCCTGCTTGTCGCATTGCTCGTAGATGAGCTGGTCGAAGTTGCCGAGCTGCTCGATGAGCTTGCCGAGCTTCAGGTTTTCTTCACCCAGAATCCTCATTGCGGGCTTAGACCCGCAATCCCTCGTGCTTTGGGAGTAAGCCACGATATCCGCCGCTTCGCCGCGCATGTGCTGGCTGTTGGGTGCGCCGCCCACGAGGTTGTTGAGCTTGGGGCAGCGGTAGCCGCTGGTGACGCGGATGGGCTTGCCGTATTGTTCCCTCAGAGGGTCGAGAACCTGCTCCACGAGGGAGCGAAGGTTCTCTTCCGCCTCTTTGGGGGCGCCGTTCCAGAGGCTATGCTTCAGGGCGGTGTCGCTTTTCAGCAGTTCGCTGATGGTGAAATGTTTCATGGGATTCAAGATTTTCTGCCGCTTCGCGTCATCGCGAGGGGACGAAGCGATCCAGAGACTAGACTGCTTCGTTCCTCGCAGTGACGGTTTGCAGGGGTTTACTCGCCTTCAGGTCCCTCGTTGCCGCTGCCGCTGCTCTTGGTGAAGAGCTTGGTGCTGACTGAGCTGCTCACCTCGTCCTTGACGGCGATAGCCTTCACGGTGGTGGTCGCGCTCAGGGTGAAGGGCTGGGTGTAGAGCGTGCTGGCGCTGGTGGGCGTGCTGCCGTCGGTGGTGTAGTAGACGCGGGCGTCGTCAGTGGCGCTGATGCTCACCTGGGTCGTCTCAGCGAAGGGCGTGGTGCCGCTGATGGTGGGAGCTGCCACGGTGTCTGAGCCTGAGTTGCCGCCTGGGGTGTCTGAGCCTGACGAGGAACCGCCGCTGGAGCCGCTTCCGCCACTGGTGGAGCCGTTACCCTCCACGTTGAGGGCTGCACTCACGCAAGGCGAGAAGTCGTAGTTGGTGGTCGAGACCTTATTCAGGTCAATCACATAGCCCGTCTGGTTAGCACCCGTCTGGCCGATGTTGTTGAATCCCTCGGTGGTCTTGGGTTGGAGGACGATGCCGTAGGCGAACACCTCCAGAGCATCACCTGCCTCGCTGGCACTCTTGCCGATGGAAATCGTGGTGTTGGTGTCCATCGACGAGGCGTGTCTCCACAGACCCGTGGCGATGTCGTGGACGAGGATGGCCTTGGCGATGACTTCGCCCTGAGCTGCACCCGAATAGGTGGCGACGAAAGCGTTGCTCTCGCTAGTGATGGTCAGGCTGATGGCCTCAGCGTAGTTGGGGTTGCCGACCAGGTTGAGGTCGTAGCTCAGTGCAGCCTTGGTGCCGTCGGCACTGACCTTGACGTGCTGCAGCAGGTTCTTGATGAGGATGCCGCGTTCGGTCTTGCGGTTGCCGTTGGCGATGAGTGAAGTGCGCCCCACCTCGCCCAGCATTCCCGCCACTTGTGCGGCGAGCTTCAGCTTGGCGCGGTTGCTCATCTGAGCAGCGGTGCGGGGGTTGGCCACAGTGGGCTGGTACTGGCGCAGGAGGATCTTGCCGCCTTTGCCCTTCGAACCGACGGCAGAGCCGGCGCGTCCGGTGAACTGGAAGATTGAAACAATTCTTGCCATAGTTTTGAATTTTTGGTTGGTTAATGAATAGGTTAATTGGTTAGGTTGACCTTTGTCCTGAAGGTTGGCCTTGCTTCTCCGCGGCTGAAGCGGTCATCGTCAGGGTCATCGGTCATGGTTTTTGGATAGGCTTAAAGTAGGAGTTAGGTAGGAGTTACATAGGAGTTAGAAATTCTGGATTTTGGTTTGGTTTTGGTTGGTTGTCGTTCGAATGACGCTGCAAAGATACAACACGGATAACCCGCATTTCGAATTTTTCGGCAACTTTTTTTCATTTTTTTGAAATTTTTTTCGAGGCGGTCAACGGGTGGAGCGGAAACGTGGTCAATAAGTCAATAGGTCAATAGGTCAATAACGTTTTTGATGTCGAGAAAACGCCACTATATATAAATAATTAATTATTTATATATAGTGAGCCTTTTTGCGAGTCAGAATCCTTATTGACTTAATGACATAATGACCTAATGACAAGGCAATGTACTACTGTACTACCCTGAAATAACTTGAATGGTTTTTACTTTATCCCTGCTATAGGTTGAGTGATTAACGACGGCATCGGGTCGATGATAAGAACTTCATTATAGATAGCACAGATGTCAAGCAGTACATCAAGCGTTGAGGTCGCGAGACCCCGAACTTAATTCAAGGTGAGGTACAATTTGTACCCCTACTGAAATGACCGCAGCCGATGGCAAAAGATTCAGGGACTTCGGGGGATTCCGCTGAAAAGATACGAAGTTTTTTTAATAGGTAGAAAAAGCCTTTTGTTGGAATCCTCGGGTGCTTATTTCTCTTTCTCATACTCCTCCCTCGTAAATGGCGGCATCGGTTCAATGACAAGCACTTCGTCGTAGGTTAGGCCGTTGAGGTGATAGATGAGGCGGTCGATTGCTAAAAATGATAGTCAGATGCAAAAAAATTGCCTTAAAAGATAATATTTTCGAAAAAGTTTGTAATTTTGCAGCGATAAAATAAATCATCCTATGACGAAAGCGACAATACTATCATTAGACCAGACCGAGAAAGCAGGACTGTTTACCATTATCTTTGAAGGTGCAGCAATGTCGGAGTTTGAAGACTTCTATTCCAGGTTCATCAATGATGCTGAGCGAAGCAACGACCTCTATCAAATCCTTACCCAAATAGATTTAATGATGACCGAGCGGGGTTTCACCGAGCGCAATTTCCGATACGAGGGAAAGGCCAGCGACAAAGTTGTGGCATTACCTGTTTATAAGAACTCGTTGCGCTTGTATTGTCTGCGTTTGTCTGACAACATATTGATTGTGGGAAATGGTGGCGTAAAGACCACTCGCACCCACGAGGAGGATAATACGCTCAACGGTTATGTGATTAGCCTCCAGAAACTTGATGCCCTGCTGAAAGAAGACATTAAGAAAGGGCTTGTGCGAATTGAGAAAACAGAAATAATTGGTGTTGATAATAAAGAGTACGACCTATGAAACAAGATGTAACAGGAGCGAAGCTTTTTCGCGAGGCGGTGGCTGCCACCCCGCAGGACATCAGGCAACAGATGGAATGGTCTTTCCATATTGCTGACGAGATAGAGGATGCGTTAAAGGCTAAAGGCATGACTCAGAAGGAGCTTGCCGAGCGTCTTGGCACATCAGCTGCTGCCGTATCACGTTGGCTTGGCGGCGGACATAATTTCACTCTTTCCACATTGGCCAAAATCTCTGTTGTGCTGGGTACACCCCTTATTTCTGTCGCGAGGTAATATCATTCTCATACTTCTCCCTCGTAAACGGCGGCATCGGGTCAATGACAAGCACTTCATCGTAGGTTAGGCCGTAGAGTACCAAAGCCCAGCGTATGTTTGTGATGTGATGGAAGAAGAATTAAAAGTCAGGAAGTGAAGTATTCGTGCGCCACCCCATAGCGGGCTTGATGGAGATGTTTGCTTTTTTCGTCCTTTATGGCTTCAAATATATGGTCGTGTCGCTGTTCCAAGTGGTGTCGATGGTGATGGCGAGGCCTCCATCCGGCATCGGTTGAACTGAATGGCGTTTGTCTGATTCGTCTTTCTTGCAAGAGACGAAAGTGAGAAAGGATAGCATGATGAGGAAGAGAATAAGGCGTTTATATGTCATATTTTTCAAATATAAAGCAATTGACAATATGGATAATAGTTATAGGAAAGAGAGGTTATAATCGTGGAATTAGAGTTCTATAGTCAATGTTATTACTACTAATATCCCATTTAGCAACTTGCATCTTTTTTATCCTCTTGCCATCACCAAAGTTAAGCAAATCTTCACGTCCTAGGTTAACTAGTATTTTATTAAGGCTTCCCATGCCAGCAGAAGATAGTAGGAATGCTTCTTTAGGATCACATAATTTGCAATACGCCCATAATTGTCCAAGGTTTTGGAGATTTAATTGTGTTTTTTTTGCCTCGATAAAAGCAATGTCTGTTTTTCCTCGTGGTTGTATTATTAGTCCAAGAACGTCAATTTGTATGTCCAAACCAACTGTCTGGGGGTATTGGTCAATAACCCCTTGCTCCTCTAAAATAGTATCCAATGTTCTAGTTGATGTATCAATAGCAATAACACGAGACCCCGCATACCTTTCTTCAAGATATCGCTGAAACCACAAGCGCATTGGCTCATACAGTTCTGATTCTAATCGTACATTATTGAACATACCCTAAAAAAGCTGCTAATTCAGTCCATGAATCAAAATGCCGTCCTCTTATTTCATTAGGCAAACTAGAGTCATTTTCGCCCGGATGAATAGGCTTGTTCGCAATACGCACTGGTTTTTCCCAGTAGAACTTATGTGTCTTTTCTGGGTCAATAAACTCTAACAACTCTTCACTATACTTTTCTAATGCTTCTTGTTTGTGCAGAATGTTGAAACCAATGGTTAAAAACTCATTAGCAAATATTTTTATCTGATGTTCTTTTTTCCAAAAATTAGGTTTTCCTTGATTATATTTTACTAGTTTACCATCACGAAAATTTGGATGTCCCCAATCGATTGTTTGCACCGGAACATCGACGTCTTTAAGCATATTTGAAATGTCGATTACCATATACCAGTTGGCAGGAATCTCGATATATACCCTATGGGCACCATCTTGTCCAAAAGCAATATTGCTTTTCCGAATATAGCCTGTGGAATCGGCTATTCCTCTTAGAAGGGAGATTTTCTCATCCGAAGTGATATTGAACAAATCAGCAGACATTCTCATAGTTGAGTGATGTCGTCCTCTGGTAATCAATCGAAGCAACTCTCTAATTACATACTCTTCATTGTTCTTTGTAAATGATAGCTTCGTTGAGTGAGTAGTTTGGGAAACTGTTAGATTCCGACCAACAAGAGGTTCAATTATCGCTCTAATATCTACAACACTAGCTCTTACATATACTGCGACATCCTTCGAATCATCAGTATATAGATTCTTATAGGGAATGTCAATTGTAATAGTGGTTTCTCTATTACCGCGCTGGATTTCACCATTGCCAAGAACCATCCCGACCAAATATGCCATTTCTGTATTCATAACTGTCTATCTATGTTTATCCATTAATTTCGTTATATACTTTGTTCGCAATTGCTAGCGCCAATAATGGAGGAACTGCATTCCCAATCTGTTTTCTTATATGGACTTTAGACCCCAAAAACACAAATTGGTCATCGAACGATTGGATACGTGCTGCCTCTCGTGGCGTAATAGCACGATTCAAAAAAGGATGATTGTTGGTCCCATTAGAAGCTGCATCAAACCTTGTGTCTATTGTGGGAGATGGTTCATCCCATTTAAGCCTGCACCATGTAGTTCTGAACTTTTGTCTCCCCAATAACTCTGATGGGAGAAACTCTTTGCCTTTTTCAGCTGGAATCATTTTGAGTTTATCTATTGCGACTTGCTTATGCTTAGATGCAACATGATTGTATAGTATAGTGTTGTTCCCCCTCATCATTCTCTGATAATCACTTTCCGCTGGTTTCGCATATGGCTGCATAAACTTTCCCTCTCCAGATTCCAGATATGCTAAATCAGATATTGCTTCACGTACAGTCGTAAAGTGATCTACCGTAGGTAATGGCAAGGATATGTCTCTTTGCTTACAGCAAATAAATATTGCACGTTCACGATTCTGAGGCACTCCAAAATTCGAAGCAAGTAGTACACCGTAGTTTACATAATACCCCAGCTCTTTAATCGTCCGAACAATCTCGTCTCTAAACCAACCACTTGAGGCTGAAAGGAGAGCTTTTACGTTTTCAATTACAAAGACTTCAGGAAGTATGTCTTGTACTAAAGACAAATATTCACGGAACAGAAAATTCCTTGGATCTTTTAATCCAAGTTTTTTCCCCTTGTTTGAATAACCTTGACAGGGAGGACCGCCAATTATCATATTAACTTTAGCAGCTATTGCTTTTTCTAGAATAGTTTTATGAATAGCTGGGGCTGTAATGTCCCCAATTATAACATCACAATTGGGCATATTTTTTTTGAACGTTTCGCCAACAAAAGGGTCGTTGTCCAAAGAAATTACAGTCTTGAAATTGGGATTCTTCTCCATTCCATAAGAAAAGCCACCCGCTCCACAGAATAGGTCAAGAATTCGGAATTCTTTTGTTTTTTCAATCATATAATTTCTATTGTTTTTTTGTTTCTAATTAGAATTCGTTTGAAAATTTGTTTGCCGTTAATAGTTGGTTTGAACAAATCGTATTCATTATCACAACCATGATTTGCTTCACCAATTAGTTCGAATTGCTCACTATTATACTTATCTATTATCGTGATAGGTACGCCCATAATCCCCGGATAATCCATGGGAATATCTTGTACCCTATGAACATTGATTGCGTCAAAACTATCATATGTAGGATACTCCTCTGGATTATATGTTTTTGTAAGATTCAGGAACTGATGTTTCTTGTCGATGTCAAGATTGGTCAACCACATGGCATTGCCCAAACTCCGCCATTTTTGTCCTGTGCTATCAACCCAATATCTGGTTTTTCTAGGCTTCGTGTTCGCTGGAACACGAAATTTCATTTCACCGAACCGATATCCCGTCCAAACCTTATTATTTTGAATGAGCGGGAATATTTCTTTATATGTGAGTGCGTTTTGATTACCAATTATCAGAAATTTTTTGTCGTATTTTATCAATAGTCCAACGTATTCACGAAACAAGGAAAAAGGAGGGTTAGTAACTACAATATCCGCCTGCTTTAGCAATTCAATACATTCAGGGTCTCGAAAATCTCCAGTTTTTAATTCTGAAAGCAGGTTCTTGTTGTTCTGTAGCAGAACCTGCACGTCACTAAGGTCTACGGTTCTGTTGCCAGAACAATCTAAAACTTCTGTTATTTCAACTTTATATGCAGTTTTTTTTGCCTTTTTTACTTCCTCTCCAAAATTTATCATTAGCTCACTCCCTTGTATAGAAGAGCCGTTGTAACTTGTACAGATAAGTCTTTTTAACCCCAGTTGATTGAAATGAAAAGCGAAATATTTGAAAAAGTTGCTCTCGTATGGATCGTCACAATTACACAAAACAACCTTACCTTGAAAATGGGGCCAATAATGCTGTAATTCCCGCTCAATGTCGGTCATTTGTGTATAGAATTCATCTTTCTTAGCCGTTTTTGCAGCATTGAGGTTCGAGTTTGACATATTAAAGCCTTTTCGGGCGCGGCTACTTATCGGGCTAACGGGCTTACAGGGCACTAAAAAAGCGTAGACATTGTCTTATCCACGCTTCAGAGGCCCTGAGATTGCCCGCAACAGTTGACAAGCCGCCGTCTACGCCAAACGTAGACGTTCGCAGACTTATTCGTTTCTGTTGCTTTTTTGAAATTTCTCAGGTTTCTGAAGCAGTGCCGAATAAATAGCAAACGCTATAGTTAATTATGTATTTACAATTATTTTACCCTATCTTTTCTATCCTTTTAGTTACTATTCGTTATTGATATTCGCGGGCAAAGATACAAAATCTTTGCAATATCATTTGGTTTTTCCAACTGCTTACAATTTGAAAGCAGTTCATCCGCTCGCAACTTTCGGTTTGGATATCATTTTGCTGACGTCAGCAGAATGGTCTTTGCGGCAATTATTATCTTATTGACGTCAATAATTATCCATCGAAACCCATGCCATTGAACTCCTGAGACAATTCTATTTCACATTCCCCAACAATTCCTTCGCAGTCATCTCCATACGATTGAATGAGAACCACTTCTTCCCAAGGTCTTTCAAAGAGGCTCCGATATGGTAGACAGTATTGTCGATACAAAGGAATCTGTCGTGTACCTTGTCGAAGGGCTTCACATCGACGGGCTGGTACTGGGCATTGTGCTTCGCAAGGTCGAGCGAAATCTGCTTCGTGATGCTCTTGGTGTAAATGGTGGCCGAAACTTTGGGTTTACGCTTGTCGAGCATCGTCAGGACAGTATCATCTACATAGTTATCAAAAAGGACGATGCTCTTCTTGGCCGAGCGGATGAGGTCGGAAACAAAGGTGTAGGCATCGAAAATCTGTCCGTCAAAGAAGATGCCCTGAGTGGGTGCGGTGTTGTTGTCATCCAGACGCTTTAGAATTTGCTCCACTTTCTTGTCGGTGTCCTCTTGCCGGGTGGTCAATGCCAACTGATTATGCTCAATTACCTCAATTCTCTGGAACATCTGTGCATTGGCGGCGAAGAAATGGCGAGTAGCAACAAAAGCACGCATTATACGGATGTTGGCATCAACGGCAACCTGGGAATGAAGTACGCTGCTAAGCATTGCAATTCCCATCTCTGTAAAAGCGTAGGGCATATATCTCGTTCCACCTCGTTTGTTTGAGGTCGCAATTTGCGACCTCAAAGATTCGCCACCCTTGTTTGAGGTCACAAATTGTGACCTCAAACTATCATTTTCACTCTCTTCAAGTTGAAACATGAGATAGATACTCAATCTTCCTGAAGCAGCAAAATAATTTCCCAACCGCTGTCTTGCATTTAAAAAAATCTTACTTTTACCACTTGAAAACGGGCTTCACAAATAGCCAATCTTTATAACTTAATATCAATATATACAACATTTTACAAAAAATGGAAAGAATCTTTATGGACTTTGCTGAAATGACCAATGGGGCACGACGCGGACTGGAGAATCAGCGCGATAGACTGACGGAACAAATGCAGCAAATTGCGGATTACCTGCAACTGATGGACTGCATGGACGAGATACTTGCTGATAATAAAAGGATGCAGGAAGATGTAGAATCGCTACAACAACAGCTTGCTGACGAGAAGAAACGCAACGCCGACTTGGAGATGAAACTGGCTGAGATGGGAAAGCTATCGGCAGGAGTGGCCATGAAGGCTTCGGAAGAGGCAATGCTTAAGGCCCTACGTACCTACGTCAACCGCTCGAAACGCAAGACACTCGACAAACGGGCCTTCGCCAAAACCGCTACATTGGAAATCGCCAATGCCAACGGACTCATGCTCCCAGAGGATTTGGCCACAGCTATCGATAGCCTCGATGACGAGCAGGCTGAGCCGAAAACGGTGACAGTGAACGGCAATTATAACGACATTCACGACAACGGAGGAGTAACTTTAAACAGGAAATAACTATGCCAGGAAATACAGTTTACGTGCAGGGCAACTATGTGGACGTTCACGACAACGAGGTGGTGAACCTCAATATCGACAAAGCAACAGTACAGGTGGGGGACGGGATGGACAACAGCGAGCCTTCAACGCCCGATGAGACCACAGAAACCCATCAGAATCCCTTGGAAGAAGAGCCAAACTACTTTCAGCCAACAAGACACCTGAAAGACTTGCTGAAACAGGAATGGTTTAAGGAAGCGCGTGCAAATGATAAGTATGATGAAGCGTGGACAGATGCCTTTGTTGAGGCATTGATGGAAACAGAGTGGAAATCTGTCATTGCAAAAGACTGGGCAATCAAGGGAAAGCGGGAAAAGAAGAATCAAATCAAGGGCTACGTGGTAGGTCTGCTGGCAAAAGAAAAAGTATTGAAGGGAAGTTACGACAGTATCGCTGTCCAAGCAGGCGTTACGGATGCCCCGCGTACTTTTTCCAGGTATATGGGCGAAGGAAGCCGCCAACCATACGCTGATTGGGTAAAAGATTATATATCAAATAATTAGTTGTTTTTTACGACAAGCCTTTGCGATTGAATCTTGCGATTGAACAATTTGGTTTCAATCGCAATTTTTTTTGTAAAAATTTTTCTTCCCACAAACACAAGGGTTTAGGGTGTTTTCTGTTTGCGATTGAATCTCGAGCGTTTTCCGAATCATTCAATCGCATAATCGCATTTTACTTTTGCTGCATCAAGCAGCGGGGAAGGTTCCCGTAGCGATTTGAACAACTTTATAACTAAACATTAACCCCGAGTTGAAGTGAGGAGGATGTTCTCGAGTAAATGGCCAAAGAATCCGACCTTCTTCTCACAAAACCCAAGAAAAATGGCAAAATTAAATCAAAATCCTATCGAGGATCAAGTAACTTTGAACGGCATGATGGTGTTCAGCAAAACAAGCAACGGACTGAATATCGCGGACTTCGAGTGCTGCGAGGACGTGAATCTCAGACCCTACACCGCCAAGTGCAAGGTGCAAAGGATGCGCGACGGTAACATGTACATCACGGAACTGAAGAAGCGCATCCGCAACAAGCCCATCTTCCGCGAGGACCACAGCTCGCTGTCGCTGGGACGTGATGGCGTGTACCACTTCACCTTCCGCCTGCCTGCCGCCCTCGTGGAGCAACTGCCCGAGAAGTTGGCGCACGAGGCACTGATGATAACGCAGAAGGTGGTCAACGAGATTCTTTACACTGAAGTTGCGGAGGAGGTCGAGAAATGAGCGCATTCGTGATAAGTTATAAGGGCAGGGCGAAAATCATGCGCCCTGTCCAAGATGCCGCAGAATATAGGAAATTACGCGACAGCATCTACCAAAAGAAGACGGTAAAGAGAATCCGTGAGGGCGAAGAGGAACTGAAGAAGAACCTGCTCCAGATGAACTACAGCTGTCTGCCCAATGAGAACGGTTCGCTGAAAGGCAGCAAGACACCTTCCAATTCGGTCGGTATGGATGTCGACTTTGTGGCTCCCGAGAACCTTTCGGCTGAGGAAAAGCAGGCTTGGCTACAAGAGAAATTGTCGGGTGTGCCGGAACTGGTGCTGGCCAAGAAGGACGAGCTGGGACTGCTGATGCTGGAACGCTCAGCTACCAAGGGCTACCACCTCGTCTTCAAGCGCAAGCCCGACCTATCACAGGAGGGGAACCTTCGCTGGGCGAGTCTCCTGCTGGGCGTGAAGTACGATGAAGGGGCGAAGGACATCACGCGGGTGTTCTTTACTACTACTGCAAGCGAGGAGGACTTACTGTATCTGAGTGATGAGCTGTTTGTGAATGAGACGATGACTATGACTAGTGACAATGACTATGACCAGGGTCACCCTGAGCGTGAGGGTGGTGTTTCTGGGGGTGAGGCAACCCAGTCGGATGCTACCGCTTCGCGTCATTGCGAACGCAGTGAAGCAATCCAGGGTTCAAGTGTCGGCGAAGGCGATGCTTCCAATGATAGTGGCGGCCTAGATTGCTTCGTTCCTCGCAATGACGGCAACGGTGATTCCCAACTGTCAACTGATAACTCCCAACTGTCAACTCCTGACGACCGTACACGCTTCATCGCCAAGGGCGTGATGAAAGAGAAGAACCTCAAAGCGTCCGACTTCCTCACCGAGGGCGGGCGACACACGACGGTAAAGATTTTTCTTGGCGGCGTCACCCAGCTGCTTACCAAAGCCGAGACGAATGGCATCCTCTCAGAACTGATGCCCGAACACTGGAACGATGAGAATATCCAGCAGTTGGTGAATGACTTCTATGCGAACTATAATAACCCTTCGCAGAAGCTCTATAAGTATCAGGAACAGCTGTTTACACAGAGCCAACGATTGTTTGGTGAGGTCAGCGTCGCTTCACGTCATTGCGAACGCAGTGAAGCAAACCAGGGTAGAAGTGGTGATAGAAGTGGCGGTCTAGATTGCTTCGTCGTTCCTCCTCGCAATGACGAAAACGGTGCATTTTGTGACAACGACGCAGTTGATGGGGAGGATGAGGATGAACTTTCAACTGTCAATTCTCAACTGTCAACTAAGCGAATGCCTCAGGGGGTGAAGGAGTCCATCGAGGCGGTGGGGCCACAATTAGCGATGCCTGTGGTGACGGCTATCTGTCCCTGCATTGGAGCTCTGGCTACGGGTGTACAGCTCGATGTTCACGGACAGAAAAGAGGCCTCAATCTTATTGCCTATATCGCCGGTGACTTCGCCAGCGGGAAGGGGAAAATCGACCCTGTGGTGGATGCTTGGATGAGTGAGGTGGTGACTTTGGATAAGATGTACCAGATGCAGGAAGATGAATGGAGGGCGAAGAAACGTGCGGCCAAGAACAAGAAAGACCAACCCGAGGAGCCGAAACTCCCTGTAAGATGTCTCACCTTGAATAATACGGTGGCCAACCTTGCGGAACGTCTCGCGAACACAGAAGGCAAACATGCTTTCTCTTTCACTCCCGAAGCGGATACGGTGGCACAGAAATGGAAATCAACATTGAGCGATTTTTCCATCATGCTCCGTCAGAGCTACGACGGCACCAAGTACGAAAGAGAGGCCAGAAGCGCAGATGCAGTCAACGTCCACATTGAAAAACTGCTGTGGAACGTGACGATGTGCGGAACGCCTGATGCGCTATACCGCGTGGTGAGCAATTACACCGACGGTTTCCAAAGCCGTATTGCAGTCGCTCGTACTCCAGACAATACTTTCGCCCCGCTTGAAGAAAAACCCTTCGTGCTGACCGACAAACAGGCCGATCGCATCCGTCAGATTGCCCACCTGCTGCCCTTGATGCAAGGGGAGGTGGTGCTGCCCAAGTTAGAGGAGAAAGGAAGGGCTTGGGTGGAGAACGTCCGCCTGGAGACGATGAAGAACGATGACCGAACGATGGCCCGACAAAGAATGCGTGTCTGCGTCACAGCCCAACGTATGACCTGCTGCCTGATGCTCTGCAAGGTGGCTGAGACCCTCATCCAGAAGCACGGCATGAACGGAGCGGAAACCCGACTGAAGCAACAGCCCAACCTCTGGAAGGAGATGCTGCTGAAAGTCCAGACCCCGCAACTGTTGGACATCTATGATGAGATTGCCGATTCGTTGATTGAAAACGCCCTCCACTTCTTCCGCGAGCGCATCGAGAACGCCTTCACCAGCAGGGATTATGCGGGTAGTCCTGTTGGGGAGCGTTTAAGACGCACCAAGAACGACTCCATCTTTGAGCGCTTAGATCCACAGTTCACCTTTGAGCAGGCTATGCAGCACACGGTGGCTGTGAAAGGTGCCAGCGTGACGCGCAACACCGTGTATCAGATACTGAAGAACTGGCGCAAACAAGGACTGATTGAGAGAATAGCGGATGCAAAGTTCAGAAAACTCTGAACGGAGGGTGGTCATTAGGTCATTATGTCAATAGGTCAATAAGGAATGAAAATCGAAATCACCAATACACAGGATTGCTTCGTGCAGCTCTGGCGCCAGCTGGAGCGCACGAGGCAGCTCCTCGGGATGCAGTACAAGCGATTCTGTATCCGCCGCATCCTCCAGTCGTGGCTGGGTCCTGAAGCCACCGACGACTTCATCTGGGACGTGTGCTACAACACCGTTGTGGATGATGAACAGGTCTGTGGCTACGACCTCCTGCCGCCACCATCGGTAGAACCCCGTCCGCACCGTGAGTTCCTCATCGCCTTGGTCGGGAGGAAGCTGGGACTCAGTGGGTACCAAGTCGACCGCAGTGCCATCGACGCTGCCTACAGCATAGCTTTCCCCAACAGCGAGCCGCTCAACATCCGCAACCAGCGAACCAACCGCCCGAAAGGGAAACGGTCAAAGAAGCCGCCATAAAAATATTTCGTATGGGCATAGTTCATCTATGCCCTTTCCGTATCCTGACTCAGCATCGCTTCGCAGCCTACGATAAGGTCGCGATAGGTAGTCTCGAAATCGCCCAGTTCAACCAGGACAAGGCCGACCGCACCCTGCTGAAGCGTATCCCTTACTACGGCATTGGCATCAGCCTGCCCTTCATCCTGATGCGCCATTGGGAAGAGTGGCAGGAAAGCAAGACCCTGACGATGGACGACATGGACAAGAGACTTTGTCGCTTGGTGATGGACATACAGTACCGTTGCCAGCACTTCTTCTTCGGCGAGATGGCACAGAACTACTTTGAAGACCAAGGCAAGGAGTTCACGCAAAAGCGACGCACCACGCGCTATGATGCGTGTTTCCATAAGCTGCCGGACGAGTTCAAGGCGGAGCAGTTTATGGATTGCTTCGGATGCTCGCAATCAGCGGCCTCTCGTGCCATCATCCGTTTTCAGGAGGATGGCATAATCAAAAAAGTGAAATATGGCGTTTACAAGAAGGTGCTGCACGAACTGCCTTAGACTTACCCGCTTACCCACTTACCCACTTTTGACATTAAGGTTTTTCAACTACAAATCCCGCCGGAACCATCCAGCGGGATTTTGCAGGCGGTGTGCACTCCGCCTCTTTGTTACAATGCGTTCAAGATGATTACAAGCGTCTGATTACATTGTCTTAGGTTCTTACATAGTCTTCGCCCAGGTGTCCTTCAAGGCCACAGTGCGGTTGAAGACCAGATGACCCGGGGTGCTGTCCTTGTCGACGGTGAAGTAGCCGATGCGCTGGAACTGGAAGTGGTCCAAAGGCTTGGCGTCGGCCAGGTATTCCTCCACGTAGCAGACGGGGCGCACTTCCAACGAGTCGGGGTTCATCATCTGCTTCATGGCTTCCAACGAGCTGAGGCCCTGGTCTTGCAGACGGGCCAACTCGTCGCGCGGGTTCTCCATCTTCCAGAGGCGGTCGTACATGCGCACCTCAGCCTCGAGGCAACGCTCGCAGCTCACCCAGTGGATGGTGCCTTTCACCTTGCGGTTGGCGCCAGGCATGCCACTCTTCGTGTCGGGGTCGTATTCGGCATACACCTCCACGACGTTGCCTTCGGCGTCTTTCTTGCAGCCTGTGCATTTCACGATGTAGGCATTCTTCAGACGCACCTCGTTGCCAGGGGTCATGCGGAAATATTTCTTGGGAGCGTCTTCCATGAAGTCTTCCTTCTCGATCCACAACTCGCGGCTGAAGGCAATCTTGTGGCTGCCTGCCGCTTCGTCCTCGGGGTTGTTGATGGCGTCCATCTCCTCCACCTGTCCTTCAGGATAGTTGGTGATGACGAGCTTCACGGGGTTGACCACAGCGGCCACACGGGTGGCAGTGGCGTTGAGGTCCTCGCGGATGGCGCTCTCCATCAGGGCGAAGTCGTTCAAAGCATCAAAGGTGGTGTAGCCAATCTTGTCGATGAACTTATGGATGCCGCTCGGCGTGTAGCCCCTGCGACGGAAGCCGCATATCGTGGGCATACGCGGGTCGTCCCAGCCGCTCACGAGACCCTCGTTGACAAGGACGAGCAGGTTGCGTTTGCTCAGCAGGATATAGTTGAGGTTGAGCTTGTTGAACTCAGTCTGACGCGGACGGTTGTCGTCCATATTGTCGCCCTCTCCCCTGATCTCCTTCAGCCAGTCGATGAAGAGGTCGTACAAGGGGCGGTGTACCACAAACTCCAAGGTGCAGAGCGAGTGGGTGACGCCCTCAAAGTAGTCGCTCTGTCCGTGAGCGAAGTCGTACATCGGGTAGGCGTGCCACTTGGTGCCGGTGCGGTGGTGCGGGGTGTCGACGACGCGATAGATGATGGGGTCGCGGAAGTGCATGTTGGGGTTAGCCATGTCAATCTTGGCGCGCAGCACCATCTTGCCCTCCCCTATCTCGCCGTTGTTCATCTTGTTGAAAAGGTCAAGCGACTCCTCGATGGGACGGTTGCGGTAGGGGCTTTCGATGCCAGGTTGCGTGGGCGTGCCCTTCTGTGCAGCAATCTCCTCGGAGCTCTGCTCGTCGATGTAGGCCTTGCCGCGTTTAATCAGCTCGATGGCAAAGTCCCAGAGTTGCTGGAAGTAATCGGAGGCGTAGTATTCGTTGCCCCACTGGTAGCCGAGCCACTGGATGTCCTCTTTGATAGCGTCGACGTATTCCATGTTCTCCTTGGTGGGGTTGGTGTCGTCGAAGCGCAGGTTGCACACGCCGCCGTGCTGGGCAGCGATGCCGAAATCGAGGCAGATGGCCTTGGCGTGGCCAATGTGGAGGTAGCCGTTCGGCTCTGGGGGGAAGCGCGTTTGCACACGTCCGCCGTTCTTGCCGTTACTGAGGTCTTCTTCCACCTTCGCTTCAATGAAATTGAGCGATTTCTTTTCCGTTACTTTTTCTTCTTCCGGGTTTGTCATAAATCAAAAATTTAGATCAAGCTGCAAAAATATAAAATTAGTCAATCGTATGAAACGACTTGTCTCTTAAAAGATGAGTTGAATTGGTCGCACATACTTCTTTTTACTGGAGCAAAGCCTATACCGATATTAAGTTCAAGACCTCTGAGGAAGCGTGCGCCTTGGTGATTGTAGGCATGGATATTGGTAGGTGTCGCAGTCTCGTCATGCTCTTGCATGGAGAATGAGTCAGACTGTCCTCTGTTATAGGCCGCATCCACTTTTATCACCAAAGTTAGGTGAGGCATCGGCACGTTTACCCTTATTCCTGCTCCAGCCACAGGACCCCAATTCCATCGGTTTATGTTTGACGCAGAAATGGGTAGCGACACTTCGGATATATCGAGTCCTGGTTGCGACAGGGAGATAGAGCCTCCGACGGCTCTTCCTATTTCAACAGCACCGAAAACATAAGGCTTGAAATACTTGGATATGGGGATGTAAATTAACAGCGGAAGACGGGCTGAAGCGTAAATGGCCTGCAGCTTATATTCCACATGGTAGTTTTGCTCATAGATGTAGGAAGTGGCACCTCCCTTTTGTTGGACATTCAATTCAGGTGCAACGGAGAATACACGAAGGAAAGGCACCTCAACAAAAACACCTGCCGTTGGACCTATCATGAGGTCGTGAGGCAACACGCTCAGATGAGGGTTTGTATATAAAAGCCATGAGTTATTAGCACCCACCTTGACTCCGTAAACGAGTCCTTGGCTCACTTTTGGCTTAATGGCCTTTGTGGACGGATAGAAAGATCCTTGTGCAAAGAACCTCGTCACACAAAAAAGCAAAAGGAGCATGATGAAAAAACGCCTAATCATGGCCACCCTCTCCTTTCTGGCCAAACCATTGGCAGTTTTCGGCCAAACCGTCTTTATCCCTGTAGATAAAGAACCATCCGGGAACGAAAGACCCAACGAAAGGATTCACCCCTTCATTTGCATTCAGGATGATACTGCCAAAACGAAGCCCCTTGATGCCTTCAGGAGTCTTCTCGCCTGTGAACAGAACGACCCGTTTCACCGTAGTGATGTCACCGTAAAAGTCCAGCTTTCGTTTTTCCTCAAAATACAAGCTGAAGTTTGGCCCGGAACCCATGATGTAAGCGGTATCGGTATGTATGGTTTCTCCTTCGTAGAAGTCAACTATGGCCACGCGATTATGTTGATCCGTGATTTTCAGATGCATGTCCAAATTATCGAATAAATCGATGAAATTGGAATAAACGAATTGTTTGGGGGTAATGGCATACTCTCCTTCAATATTGGGAGGTATATACCCTTGGGGTATTTCTCCGTAATAGGTAAAAAAATCGTCCTGCCACTCTACGGGAATCATTTCCGCCAGTTTTCTCACATAGCTCTCCGTACCTAACAATATGACAGAGTCGCCTGCGACAGAATCCTTTTTGCATTGCGTCATCGCTAACAAGACGTTGACAGCGATTGTCAAATAAATAACTGTTTTTTTCATGGCTGTCATTCTGTTATAATTAGTTTTTTTGACGCTTTGCCTTGGGCAGTGACTATCTCAACAAGATAGACCCCTTGTGACAGGTCGCTTATGTCGACATTCACCGCATCGGTCGAGTCAAAGTTTAAGTGTTTGGAAACCGTACCAAGACTATTGTAGAACTTGACCTGACGCAGCTGTGGAGCATGGATGGTAACCTTTCCTTGTGCGGGATTGGGGAAGAGGGTTATGGCTTGCGCCTCAGCTTCATCCAAGTCGAAATAGGAGGCGTTGATGTTGAAAGTGCAAATCGTGTCGCAACCATATCCGCAATCTGAAACGGCTGAGAGGGTAGCTTGCCCGAGGGTTCTGGCGATGAGCCCACACCAAACGGGGTTGGCCTTCGGTATCACAACCCAATTCGGGTTGGAGCACGACCAATGGATGTCGCAACCATGCAGCTCGGCTGAGTCGGCAAGGCAATAGTTATAAATGCCCGGCCAAAGGTCTGTGGAAATGGCAACTTCATCCAAGCCAAGAATTTCAAGATGTGGCGTTTGATTAACCACAAGGTCAAGGTCAACAATGCTGTCGCAACCGCCAATGCTTTGCCCCGTATAATTGTAATGGCCAGATTGGGTGATGTAACCTCCTGGGGCAGAAGCCCATGGATAAAAGTCGCAAACGGTATCGTTGATGCTGATGTCGTATCTGTGTCCAAGAGTAAGATAGAGGGTAAATGTACTGTCGCACCCAGCCGGACCCGAATGCACATCATTATAAGTGCCGCTTTGCGTGTATTCAACACCTCTCCAATAATAGCTGTCGCAAGCGTAAACTTCCTCCTCTTGGTTGTAGTTATTGAATAGGGTAAGATTCAATATGACAAGGCTGTCGCATCTTGTGTAGGTATGGTCATAATATTCATAAACGCCAGATTCCGTGTAATTGTTACCGTTCCAATAATAGGATTCGCAGGCGACCTCATCTATGTAAACGGTGGCACTATAGTTGACGGTGAGATGGAGCAACAAGGTACTGTCGCAGCCACTTGAGGTTTGACCAGTGATGACATAATCGCCAGACTCGGTGAGAATCTGCCCCATACAATTGTAGTAATCGCATACAGTATGCCACAATTCAGCTTGAGCACCTTCGTGGACATGTAGCACAGTGGACAAGGTCCGAACATGGGTGTTTTGACCTTGGACAAGTTCGTAAAGGTCGCAAGTCACTTCATAATCACCGGTCTCAGAGTAAAGATGCGAGATGGGAGCGCCGTGTCCTGTAGAACCGTCGCCAAAGTTCCATACGATGTCGGAAGGAGTGAAGCTGACACTAACGTCGAAATAAACCGAGTCGTTTATGCAAACGTCAAAACCTTCCGGATGTTCCATTGCAGGCTCGCCGTCAACCCAGAGTACAGCAGCGTTTGTTGACAGACTGTTGGATTGCAAAAACACTCCGGAATCCCAAACGTCGTCATCCACATCACAAATGGCCATCTTGAGATGGTAATACTCCATGGGAACCACATCAAAGCGCACCTCCAATAAGGTAGTGAAACCATCAAACTGGATGGTGGCACCATTAAAGTTGTCCACATAATACTCAGAATTGTGGGTCTGGTTCACGGTGTTGATACTGACCACTTCATAGGTATCGGGTATGACGGCCATGTTTTGGTTATAATAATTACCGCCAGCAGGATTGGGGCCTGTCACAAAGAAACCAAAAACATCGTTGTATTCCGACCCTACATACTCCATGTATTCTTCCGAAGCAAACACATAGTTAAATGTCAGGACGCTATCCCATGGGATAAAATCAAACTCCAAAACAGCAACATCGTAGATGGTTGAAGTGGCGATAGACGCCAAATTTGAATCATAATAGTCATCACAGTTAGTGGCTACATGATAACCCGTGTTGTTGTTAGGCCCAGGGGCAACTTTGACATGACCTGTTGCAATGATTACCCCGGATTCTATTCCCAAATTGGTAGGAACAGCGCCTGTCTCGAAAATACCGATGTTGTCGCATTCGATGGTATCCATCGAGCCGTTGAATTTCACATTGGAGACAGACACACCCGTGTTTAGGAAAATGTTTCTTACGAGGGAATCCGCACTCCATCCAGGCAACTCCGATGCCGGCGTCACCAATAATTGGGCATAGATTAGCGCAGGAAACAGCACCAAAACCCATGCGAGAACTATTCTAAATGAAGTGTTTTTCATATCGCCTTGACTGTATTGAGGGTGTTTGCTATGCTGCACTTCGCATTAATAAGCCTTGTACTTGTCGCCAGTCTTCTCGATGAGGATTTGGTAATACTCGTCGCTGTATTTGGGGTGCTTGCTGTTGATGGGCACGTATTTCTGGCCTTCCACAGGCTCGCCGGCGGTGTTCAGATTGCCGTCCATATACTTCATGAAGAGCTCGTGGTAGAGCTTCTTCCAAGCCACGGTCATATTCTCGGCCTGGGTACATGAGAACTTGGTCAGCTCACGCACCTGAGCCTCTCTGCCCTTGATGGTGGCGATGCGCTTGTCGAGCTCGGGCACAACCTTCTCCACCCAGCTGGTCTCCATCCCGCGTTGCACCTTGCGGATCTCGGGATGGATATAGTCGTACTTGGTGTAGGCCCAGTTGCTCATCTGGTTGAAGGTCCAGAAGGCTGAAGTCTCCGACCAATGCGTCATCGAGCCGTTGCCCTCACGGAAGCACTCGGGGATTTTGTTCATGCACGTGTACATGGGGCAGTAGACGGTGTTGTCGGTGTCGTCAACACCGAACCAGATGATGCCGCCGATAGGCGAATCGATATAGCCACGGCTTTGGGCGACGAAGCTGAAGCCGGTCTGCTGGGTGGCGGTGGTGCGCTCGTGTACGTAGGTCTGACCGTTCACCTCAAACTCCATTGGACGCCAGCGGTAGGGGCAGTGGAAGGGACCGGCACCCACGTCACCAGCCATATCCAGCTCAGTGCCTTCGAGGTGGTCGCGCATGAAGTCCATCACATCAAGGACGCTAATCTTCTTGTTAGGCAGCACCCAGAGGGGCATGCGGTTGGTGGGGAAGTTGTCGGGCGTCTGACACATACCAGCGGTATAAGGCTGCACGCGCTGGATGTCGCGACCCGTGGCATAGCCCCAGTATTCGTTCATGTTGTCGGTCACCTTGTTGAACATGGCCCACACGCGCAGGTCGCAGAAACGGGCACCACTGAAGTCGACGGGGTTGTAGACATCGGAGAACGAGAACTTGTCGTCCGGACCGTTGTAAAGCTTCATCTCCTTGGCGAAACTAATCACGTCGTCGGCATAGACGCAGTCGATGTTAGCGTCCTTGAAGAGCTTGTCAATGTTCTTGTAGGTGATACTAGTCTTGTTCTTCTTGGCCAAGGGGAAGGTGGTGATGCGGGCCTGGTTGGCGTGACCACTGACATAACCGTCAGGGATGCGGCGAGCCACCCACACGGCGCCTTTGTTCTGCTTGCCCTTGCCAATCATCTCGAGAATCCAGCACTCTTCGGTGTCGCAAATGCTGAACGACTCTCCTTCGCTGACATAGCCGTAGTTGGCCACCAGCTCACCCATCGTCTTGATGGCTTCGCGGGCGGTCTTGGCACGCTGCAGGGTGATGTAAATCAGGCTACCGTAGTCGATGATGCCTTGTCCTTCCCAAAGGCTCTCGAGGCCTCCATAGGTGGTCTCACCGATGGCAAGCTGCCATTCGTTCATGTTGCCTACCACGTTGTAGGTGTGCGCCACCTCGGGGATTTGTCCGCGATACATTCCGCCGTCCCAGTCGTACACGTCGCGCATCGCGCCAGCCGGCCAGTCGGCAGCGGGATAATGATACAGCTCACCATACAGCACATGGCTGTCGGCAGCATAGGAAATCATGCAGGAGCCGTCGGTTGAGGCGCTCTTTGTAATGAGGAAGTTGGTGCAGGCGATGGCCTCTCCGAAAGAAAAGACAAGGGCCAAAGCCAGAATTGCAGTGAGTGTTTTTTTCATATTGATAGGATTTTTGTTGTTTACCAATTGAGCCTACAAAGATAGAAAAGTTTTTTTCGCCATTTGACTGATTTTTTTGCAAAATCACAAAATATTATATATCAACAATATATCCGACAGCAAACGACAACAAACGACTACTGTCGACAACAAACGTTTAATCAACGGCTTAGTCTTGACAAGTTTTTTTTCTTTGCATCGTCAAAACCAAAGGCGGTGCAACGAGCACAGCTGGCGGTCAGACAAAAACGAATTAAACACATTATCATTAATCATCAAAACACACACAACCATGAGTACAATGAGAAATTCGGTCATGCTGATTGGCCGCCCGGGTTCAGAGCCTGAGATCAGAAACTTCAACAACAACAGCAAGAAGGCGACGTTCCGCATCGCCGTCAACGAGGGTCACAAGAACGCCAACGGCGAATGGGTGGAAAACACCCAATGGTTCCCCGTCGTGGGCTGGGGCAACATTGCTGACCGTATCGAACGCTTCGTCAAGAAAGGTATGCTGCTTGCCATCGATGGCAACCTGCGCAACAACGAATGGACCGACGATAAGGGCCAGCGCCATTCAAGCATCCAAGTTTGGGTCAACGACCTGTTCCTTATCGACACGGTGAAGTGATGATACAAAAAAAGTAGCGGGGCGGCCTTTCCGGTCGCCCCGCTACTTTTTCATGCCTTCTCCATCATGCTTCGCCATTTTCGATAGCCGAAGACGGCGATGATTGCACTTAAGGCATAGTAACTACCTTTTACAGGTATTCCTTTATAAGCATAAAGAACTGTCTTTATTGCATCTACTACCATCCAAATATACCATTGCTCAAGATACTTCCTTGATAAAGCCCATAATCCAATGATACAAAGAGCATTCACAAAACTGTCCATAATGGGAACATTTGATGGTGTACCATATCGGAGCCAAACATAAACCACCCCCCAAACTGAAAGAAAAACGATCACAACTGGCAATATCAGTCGATTGGGAAAACGTGTTATTTCACGATTGTCGGTATCCTTCTTATTTCCCCATTTCCATGCAACAAATCCCCATATAGCAGCTATAGCATAATAACCATCCATTAAAGAGTCGGCATAAAGCCCATTCTGCCAATAGAGCACAATGTCAACTATAGGCATGATGATACCTACAATCCAAACAAGGATGCTGGCTCGGTATTCACACCATAGGTATACTAAGCCAATAACCATCGAAACAATCTCAAGTGGATGTCCTTGAATGTAATTAATTATTGCCTGAAATACGCTATTCAATGTGTAAATTGTACAAATTTATAAAACTAATACGGGAATCCCTCATGGCGGGCATAGACCCGCCATCCCTCACGCCTTAGGTGTTCTCCCTTCATATTCTCCATTCTCATACGCATCCTTTACCGACTGCATATATTCAGCATCCAATCCTATTGAATCAGCCAAATCTTTCCATGTAGGATTAAAGCCATTTATAAGCTTTTCCTTCCATGCCCTATGCCATTTCTTCAATTGTTTCTCCCTCCTAATTCCATCATCAAGACGATCAAACACTTCATAGTACACCAACATGTCCGTATTGTAACGAAAAGAGAAACCTTTGTCAACATGAAGTTTGTGTTCGGCCAGCCTTCGTTTGAGATTTCTTGTTACACCTATGTAAAACGTTGTTTTGTTTTTGTTGGTTAGTATGTATACTATACCATGAAGAGGCATAATGTGTAGTCGTTTCGTGTCAGAGATCGCGGGTCTTTGCCCGCGATGAGGGCTTGAATCGCAGGCGTGTCGTTCAGGGTGAGATCAATCTCTCTTGAAAATGTCGCGGGTGTAGACCTTGTCCTTCACATCATCGAGGCAAGAGTCGTAGCGGTTGGCGATGATGGCATTCGACTGTTTCTTGAACTCGTCCAAGTTGTTGACCACCACGGAGCCGAAGAAGGTAGAGCCGTCCTCAAGGGTGGGCTCATAGATAATCACCTTGGCGCCCTTGGCCTTCACGCGCTTCATCACGCCCTGGATGGACGACTGGCGGAAGTTGTCGGAGTTTGACTTCATCGTCAGGCGGAACACACCAATGGTGATGTTGGCCTCCTTGCTTTGGTCATACTGCGACGACTCGGTGTAATACCCTGCCATTCTGAGCACCTGGTCAGCGATGAAGTCCTTACGAGTGCGGTTGCTCTCCACAATGGCGCTCATCATGTTCTGCGGCACATCCTCATAGTTGGCCAACAACTGCTTGGTGTCCTTAGGCAGGCAATAACCGCCATAACCGAATGAAGGATTGTTGTAGTGTGAGCCAATACGTGGGTCGAGGCAGATGCCGTCGATGATGGCTTGGGTATCCAAACCCTTGACCTCGGCGTAGGTGTCCAGCTCGTTGAAGTAGCTCACACGCAAGGCCAGATAGGTGTTGGCGAAGAGCTTCACCGCTTCGGCTTCCTTCATGCCCATGAAGAGCACCGGCACATCCTCTTTGATAGCACCTTCCTGCAACAAACCGGCAAAGATGCGGGCTTTCTCTTCGAGGTTGACGCTCACCACCTTGCGAATGGCCTCGTTCTCCTCATCGAAGCCGTCTATCTGCTTCGGATAACCCACGATGATTCTCGAGGGATAGAGATTGTCGTAGAGGGCCTTGCTCTCACGCAAAAACTCAGGCGAGAACAACAGGTTGAATTTCTTGACGCCCTTGGCAGCATATTTCACATACAACCCACGGGTATAGCCCACAGGGATGGTCGACTTAATCACCATCACCGCATCAGGATTCACTGAAAGCACGAGGTCGATGACCTCCTCCACATGACTCGTGTCGAAGAAGTTCTTCTGCGGGTCGTAGTTGGTAGGGGCGGCAATGACGACAAACTCAGCATCTTTGTAGGCTGCCGGACCATCAAGGGTGGCCTTCAGGTCAAGCGGTTTCTCTGCGAGGTATTTCTCGATGTATTCATCCTGGATGGGCGACTTGTGGTTGTTGATAAGGTCGACTTTCTCAGGAACCACGTCGACAGCGGTGACGTGATTGTGTTGCGCCAACAGGGTGGCGATGCTCAGGCCGACGTAGCCTGTGCCTGCTACTGCGATATTCATATTATTGTTGTTTTGATTGTTTTCTGTTTCACTTCCAACCGAAAGGATGTGCACTCAAAGGCAATCGAGCCATCGGGTGGTAGTCGCCACGCAGGCCGATGGGCGTTGCGTTGCGGATTTCGTAAACTATCTCAATGCAGCGGCGGGCTTCCTCGATGCCGAAGCCGCGGCCTGCCAATATTTCCTTGTAACTCTCGGTGTGCAGCTCGGTGAATCCCTGGCTGAACTCAAATTCTTCTCCGTCAATCATGATGGTACGGTATGTGCGCTTCTCACCTTCCACAGCGTTGGGTGGTAGGGTTTCGGCATTGATGCTGAGAAAATAACGCACGCGGGCCTTCTCTAACTCGAGATAACCTGCCACGCGGTCATGTGAGGCTACATGGACGATGTTCTTCTTCACATCGCCGAAAATCCAGCTCAGCATATCGTAGAAATGCACACCGATGTTGGTGGCAATACCGCCACTCTTGTTGATATCGCCTTTCCAGGAGGCGTAGTACCAGTTGCCTCGCGAGGTGATGTATGTCAGGTCGATATCATATATTTTGTCTTTAGGCCCCTCCTCCACTTTCTTCTTTAGGGCCTTGATTTTGTCGTGCAGACGCAGCTGCAAGATGGTGTAAGCCTTGTGTCCCGAACGCTCCTCAACGTGTTGCAAGGCATCGATGTTCCATGGGTTGAGGACAAGAGGCTTCTCACAAATCACGTCGGAGCCGTAACGCAGGGCATAACGGGTGTGGGCATCGTGCAGATAGTTGGGTGTGCAGATGCTCATATAGTCGATGGGTGTGCCTCTGTCCTTCAGTTTAGTGTTGTGGCGGTCAAACAGCTCCTGCTCAGTGAAAAAGGCAGCGTTAGGGAAATAGCTGTCGATGATGCCTACGCTGTCGTTCTTATCGTAGGCGGACACAAGGGCATTGCCGGTGTCCTTGATAGCTTTAAGGTGCCGGGGGGCGATGTACCCCCCGACGCCTATAATAGCGAATGTTTTCATTAGAGATTATTCTTCTCGATATCCTTGAAATATTTCACGGTGCCGTAGGTCAGCTCGTCGCAAGCTGCATCGTCGCAGACGATGATGCCTTTGGGGTGCATCTGCAAGGCGCTGACAGTCCACATCTGGCTGACACCTCCCTCGATGGCATGAGCCAAAGCACGGGCTTTGCCGTGTCCGTTGGCGAGAATCATCACCTCGCGGCTATCCATCACAGTACCCACACCCACTGTAAGGGCGGTCTTCGGCACCTTATTAATATCTTTGTCGAAGAAGCGTGAGTTGGCGATGATGGTATCGGTAGTAAGGCTCTTCACGCGAGTACGCGAAGTCAGGCTGCTGCCAGGCTCATTGAAGGCAATGTGGCCATCAGGACCAATGCCACCCATAAAGAGGTCGATGCCACCATATCCCTTGATTCTGGCTTCGTAGTGTTCGCACTCTTCCTCAAGGTCTTCGGCATTGCCATTCAGGATGTTGACGTTCTCCGGCTTGATATCGATATGCTTGAAGAAGTTGTTCCACATAAAGCTGTGGTAACTCTCCGGATGGTTCTCGGGGATGCGGACATACTCGTCCATATTGAAGGTCACCACGTTCTTGAAGGAAACCAGACCTTTCTTGTAGAGTTTCACCAGTTCCTTGTAGGTTCCGATAGGTGTGGAACCCGTGGGCAGACCCAGGATGAAAGGCTTCTTTGCCGTCGGCTTGAAGGCATTGATGCGTTCAACAATGTGGTTAGCGGCCCAACGCGACATGGCCTTGTAGTCTTTTTCAATAATTACTCTCATAGTATGTTGTTTTTTGATTGTTTATTTGTTGTTTAGATGTTCTTTTTTGTATTTGTTGACCAAGTTCTCAAACGCTTCGGTTTCCTCACGGATTTGCTTGACGAACGAAACGTCATCGATGCGACCCACCACGGCAATCTTCTCTTCATCGTTGCGGAAGGTGGCGCTGCGAATCTCATTGTCATAGTCTTTCTTACGGCTGAGATACACTTGGTCGCAGATGTAGTGTTGAATCTCGATGGCTTTGTCGAGGTTTTCTTTCCACATCTCCTCAGTCATCACGTCGGCATCATCCTTGTAGAGGAACATCAACGCGAAATAAGCGTGACGCAGTTTCTCATGCTGATAATCCTTCCACAACTCGTCGTAACGATGATGGATTTCATCCCATGTGTTGAGTACGCCATCGCGAATGTCAGCACGCAGCTGGTCAACATATTCTTCAGCCATGGTCTGTCCACCCAAGTTAATCCACTTGCGGAGACGCTTACCTTTCATACGGGCAACGATAGCCTCCATGTCCATATCGGGATGGGCCTCCAAATAATGCAACAATGTGGTAACGGCATAATAAGTAATCATGTCGCCATAGGCGTGATAGGCCTTACGAACCTTGTCGATGACCACCTTACGGTTACTCTTTTCAATCTTCTCACCCAAGACTTCCAGCTTGTCGACGGTGTCGGGCTCGTTGTCCAAGAGGTTCTTGCCAATGTTGCGCCATTTGTAGTAGATTTCTTCTGGAGTTCCCTCCATCTTTTCAGGATCAATGTTCTGTGAGCGCAAATAGGCTTTTGCCACCCAGACCTCTAAGAGCTTGCGGGCCTCAATAGTCTCCTCAATGGTGTCGGGAGCCAGAGTCTCAAACTCGATGTTCTGAATCTTGCGCTTGCGCTTGTCGCGTTTCTGGTATTTCGAGGTGTTGCGGGCAATGGCGTACATATTGTACATCCACCAATAAGCTGGCATGAGGTGCAACTCGTCCTTAGCCAGGTTGTTGCTGACGAGGCAGAAAGGCAACTTGATGTTCATCTCGTTGGGATAGTCAGCTTTACTGAGCAACGTGAATGAGGCAAACTTTGATGAGTGCTTCACACTGGAGCAGAGTCCGGGCCAGAAACCACGTGAAGCCACAATTTCGCCGTCGGTGGCGCGACTGTTGTGGTTCGAGCCGATAGTGGCACCTGCCGCCATGTTGCTCTGACCCATCACGCATGCCGAGATGAGGAAGGAGTTGTTGTGGTGCTGCTCGTGCGAGGGGAAGATAATGTTGTTCAACACCTCGCAGCATGAGATAGTGGAGTTGTCGCCTAACACCGAGTGGATGAGGCGTGCACCGTATTTCAGGTTGCAGTTGTCACCCAACACGAAACGTGTAGCCACCACCGAATAGAAAATGCGGCAGCCGTATCCCGTCACGCCGTTCACCAAAATGACACCCTCACCGATTTGCGAAGGCTCTTCCTCCGATGAGTTGATAGTGACGTTTTTCAGCTTGCTGGCACCTTTAATATAACAATAGGGACCCACCTTGGCATCTTTCAGAATCCAACAGTTCTTGATGACGCATGACTCACCAATGGTGCCGTAATAGCCACGATGGAAGTCAACACTGGCTTGGGTGATTTCCTTGAGGCGTTCCTGCAGTTTGGTGTCGTCGGTGTATTTCGCCCAGAGGTAGGCATCAGCAGTAATCATGCCATCGAAAGGCAGAATTTTACGGCTTCCGATTTCATTCATCACCTCAAGCCACACACGCACATCCTCTGGCTCACCTTCCTTAATGGTGCCGTTGCCAAACTTGGAGTGGTCGGTGGTAGAGATTTCCTGAATGTTGAACAGAATGCTCCTGTCGCCTATGATATAGTTGGCCATGTAATGCACATCGTGAATGGCCACATCGTCGCCAATGTCACATGACATGATGCTGCTGTCGGTGATGCCGACAGGGACACGAAGGTCGTGATACTGCAGCACCTGACGGGTGACGCGTCCGATGCGCACCCTGCCGAAGAAACGGTTGTTGCGCACCATCCGGGTGTCGAATTCATTAGTCACCCAAATGTCGTCCCAATCGGTGGCTGAGTTGTTGTTCATCACGAGTTGTTCCACCTCGCTAGAATGCAGATGGCGCCACGTTTCTTCCGGCTTGCCCACCTGCTGATTGCGGAAATGGTACTCGTTTTTACCGTGCAAGTACTTCTCGTCGATAAAGTTCTTGTATATCCGGTCGTAATCTATGATTGTTACTTTGTCCATTAATTATGTTTTCGTTTTGATTAAGCCTTTGTTGTCATTGCGGGCTCAACCCGCAATCTCCGTATATTGCGACTGAGTTCGGGTTCTACCCGTCGCCTCAGTCTATGGTTACGGAAATGGTTTCACTACCCTGCCGTAGCGAATACCGCTTTTCTTGATGAAAACGAAACTTTGTACGCGCATTTTATAGAGGTTTTAGGGTTATCTTCCCTTATACATGTCGTCGTAGTACTTCTGGTAGTCGCCAGAGGTCACGTTGTCCATCCACTCCTGGTTATCCAAGTACCAGCGGACGGTCTTCTCGATGCCTTCCTCAAACTGAAGCGAAGGCTCCCAGCCCAACTCGCGTTGCAGTTTGGTGCTGTCGATAGCATAACGCATATCGTGACCCGCACGGTCCGTAACGTATGTTATCAAATCCAAATCGGCACCCTCGGGACGACCCAAGATACGGTCAACGGTGTTGATGACCACCTTGATGATGTCGATGTTTTTCCATTCGTTGAAGCCACCGATGTTATAGGTCTCGGCCACTTTGCCCTCATGGAAAATGAGGTCGATGGCGCGGGCATGATCTACCACATAGAGCCAGTCACGTACATTCTCACCCTTGCCATAAACAGGCAGCGGCTTGCGGTGACGAATATTGTTGATGAACAGCGGGATGAGCTTCTCGGGGAACTGGTAGGGGCCGTAGTTGTTGGAGCAGTTCGTCACGATGGTAGGCATTCCGAAGGTGTCGTGGAAAGCTCTCACAAAGTGGTCTGAGCTTGCTTTTGCAGCGCTGTAGGGGCTGTGGGGCTGGTATTTCAGGTCCTCGGTGAAGAATTTCTCACCATAGGCCAAGTGGTGTTTGCCTGACGAGGCCTTTGTGGTGAAGGGAGGCTCGATACCCTCAGGATGGGTCATCTCCAAGGCACCGTATACCTCATCAGTGGAGATATGGTAGAATCTCTTACCTTCCCACTTCTCCGGCAAGCTCTCCCAATAGGCTTTGGCGGCTTGCAGCATCGAGAGGGTTCCCATCACGTTAGTCTGTGCGAAAGTGAAAGGGTCTTTAATGGAGCGGTCCACGTGGCTCTCGGCAGCGAGGTGGATGATGCCGTCCACATGCTCTTCCTGCATCAGCTGATACACGCCTTCGAAGTCGCAGATGTCCATCTTGACGAAGCGGTAGTTCGGCTTGTCCTCGATGTCCTTCAGATTGGCGAGATTGCCGGCGTAGGTCAGCTTGTCGAGGTTGATGATTCTGTATTCAGGATACTTGTTCACAAAGAGGCGTACTACATGACTCCCAATGAAGCCCGCACCGCCAGTAATGATGATAGTTCTTTTGTAATTCATGGTAATATGTTTTTTGTTTGTCAATATCCGTTAGGGTTGTTTTTCTGCCAGTTCCAGCTGTCACGCACCATCTCATCCAAGCCGTACTTTGCCTCCCAGCCCAGCTCGGCTTTTGCCTTTGCCGGATTGCAGTAGCAGGTAGCGATATCACCAGCCCTACGAGGCTTGATGCTGTAAGGCACGTCGACTCCATTCACGCGCACGAATGCTTTTACCATATCGAGGACACTATACCCATGACCCGTACCAATATTATAGATGCCTATGCCGCATTGACGGGCAATAGCTTTCAATGCACAGACATGGGCAGCTGCCAAGTCGCATACATGGATATAATCACGTACACCCGTGCCGTCGGGAGTGGGATAATCATTGCCAAACACGCCTAATTCCTGGCGTTTTCCTATGGCCACCTGGGTGATATAGGGCATCAGGTTGTTGGGGATGCCGTTGGGGTTCTCTCCTATGCGTCCGCTGGGATGTGCCCCCACAGGGTTGAAATAGCGCAGCAGCACCACGTTCCACTCGGGGTCAGCCTTTTGGATGTCGATGAGTACCTGCTCCAGCATGCTCTTGGTCCAACCATAGGGATTGGTGCATTGACCCTTGGGACAGTTCTCGGTGATGGGAATCTCGGCAGGGTCGCCGTAGATGGTGGCGCTTGAGCTGAAGATAATGTTCTTGCAGCCATGCTTCCGCATCACATCCACCAATACCAGAGTGCCACCGATGTTGTTTTCATAATATTCCCAAGGCTTCTCCACGCTCTCGCCTACGGCTTTCAGTCCAGCGAAATGAATGCATGCATCGAAACGATGCTCAGCGAAGACTTTTTCAAGCCCTTCGCGATCGCGGATGTCCACTTCGTAGAAAGGGATTTCCGGCACGCCGATAATCTCGGCTACTCGCTTGAGGGCTATCGGGTTGCTATTGCTAAGGTTGTCAATCACTACGGCAGTATGTCCCGCAGCGTAAAGTTCTATCAAGGTATGTGAGCCGATGAAGCCGACTCCGCCTGTTACTAATATATTCATTTTTCAAGTATTATTGCGATTTCTTCTGTATCAAACTGATAGAGCATAAAGATTTCATTATCTATGGTTGTGAGGGCTTCTGCGTCACCGTTCAAAGCCGCATCCACCAAAGTCGTCAACTTTTCGTTCTGCTCAGTTGTAATCTTCGGGAAAGGCAAAGCCGACAGGTTGCCCTTTAAAATTTTCAGGTCGTTGAACTTCTTGGTGTACAGAAATCCAAACAGCGATGAGTTCAGGAAGGCCAACACCGTTTTGGTACTCATACCATCCACCTCGGGGATGAGGATGTTGGCACTGTTGAGGAAAAGGCGCTGCTTGTCGTCATAAGTGAAACAAAGTCGGCTTGAGACGAACTTATACACCAACTTCTCCTTCGCACGATAGAACTCATCCTTGGCACACTGCTGGAATTCGGCTCTGTCGTATTTAATGTAACGGCTTGCTGCCTTCAGGCTGTATTTGCCGATATCCTTACCCGTATAGATAGGCTCCAGATCAGCAGAGGGCCTGCTCTTCAGCCGTTTGGCATTGTTACCCGTGATGATACCCAAAGCCCACTGGCTGTGCGACAAGTCGTCGTGGCGCAAGCGTTCCACCTTGCGAATGATAGCTTCGGTGCGATCGTCAAGCATGGGAATGGCGCAGAAGTCATCTTCCTTTGGCACCAAAGTCTTTCGCGAAACTACATTGTTTTCGCTTGTGACGGTGTAGCTTTGGCTTTCAAAAACTGGTCTCCTGCTGACTTTCAGGCTGAGGAAATCGGTGAACACCCCTTTGAACCGTTCACGATAGCATTTTAGGCTCTCCATGCGTGTCTCGCGAATAACGAAACTGCGGAAGTCAGCATGCACTTTAATCTTCATCAGCGAAGAAGGCAGCAAAAAGCACTGCACGCCATTCTTCTTCAGAAACTTGAATGATTCCGTAAAAAACAAAGAGGCTTTTTCTTTCGATTTGATGACCTCGGAGGTATGCGACACCCCTTTCTCGGTGCCCCAAGGTGGATTGGTGACAATGTAGTCGAACTTCAAATCACCCAAGGCAGAGGTAGCGTGAAGCAGGAAGTCGAGCTGGTAAATCTGAGGATAGATCGACGACTCGCTGTATTTCACTATCAGGTTGGCTTTTGCTATCATCACAGCGAGCGGGTCGTTGTCGATGCCATAGAGCTGTTCCAGCTGCGCGTGCCGTACTCGCATAAGGAAGATGCCGCTACCGCAACAAGGGTCAAGAAAACGTTCACCTTGCACCAGGCTTATATCGCTGAGCATCTCGTCGACAATGTCTGGCTTGGTGTAATAAAGCCCTTTCAGTATGCGGCTACCTTCCGCTGTGAGCGACTGGTAGACGAAGCCAATCCAGTCGTCCTGACGGTTCTTCAGTATCTGACGCGGCACACTGATATCGAGGCGTTGAAAATGAGCGTACTCCTCGAAGAAACGCTTACGATTGGCCTCGCTCACCTTGTTGGTCTCAACAAACAAGGCACAAAGGCTGAAAATCAATGCGTCAATGGGATAGGTAGTATCTCTCAGTTCCTCCACAAAACGGGGCAGACTGGCAGCAGTCACATAGCCCTCTGGGGTGATCACCTTCTGCGAACGGCTTTTGTTAGCCCTACGCGTGAGACGGTCGGGACGGCCATATTTCAGCTTGTCCCAGTTACGACGGGTGGCATCCGATATCAAATCCTTACGTTGCGTCATTACACAGCTTCGCTTCCTAAGTCCCATAAAAACAATCTATAGGACTAAAAATCAACACGATAAAAACTGCCTATTAAGGCATATTAAACCTGCAAATATAGGAAATAAATGAAAGCAAGGATTTTTTTTCTATTTTTGCAGCAAAATTGCACCAGTTTCTATGATTCTTTGCCTCGAAACCTCTACATCTGTCTGCTCAGTTGCCCTTAATGAGGGCTGCTGCACCCTTGCCTTGCGCGAGAGCGACAAACCCAACGCCCATTCGGAACGTATCACCGTCTTTATCAAGGAAGTAATGGACGAAGTTGGGATAGACTATCCCAAACTCGATGCCGTCGCTGTCAGTCAGGGACCTGGTTCCTATACGGGATTGCGTATCGGGGTGAGTACAGCCAAGGGGGTGTGCTACGCTGCCGAACTGCCCTTGATGGCTATTGACACCTTGCAGGCTATGGCCTGCGGCATGAGGCAGAAGATGGCTGCCCAAATTGAACCAGACGACCTGCTCATTCCAATGATTGACGCACGAAGGATGGAGGTCTACGCCGCCGTGTTTGACGCCCAACTGAACCGCATCCAAGACACTGCCGCTCATGTCATTAATGAACACTCGTTTGAAGAGTTGCGCAAGGGCCATCGCCTGTGGCTCTTTGGCGATGGGGCACCTAAACTGAAAGAGGTATTTAAGGACATGCCTGAAGTCCAAATCATTGATGGACTCTTGCCCTCTGCGGCTTTTATGGCTCCACTTGCGGATCAGGCTTTACGAGAGCAACGTTTTGTGGATGTGGCTTACTTTGAGCCTTTTTATTTGAAGGACTTTGTGGCAGGCAAGCCGCATGTGAAAGGACTGGGATAAAATTTATCGTTTTATGAAGAAACTATTACTTGTTGCCTTGTTTTGGGTGTTTGGCCTTGCGGCTTGGGCTCAAGCACCTCATATCTACGAGCACACCTACCCCATTGTCACGGAAGTGAATCCCGAGATTCGCGCCATGATGGACTCTATAAGTATCGAAAGCCTGAAAGCTGACATCGAGCATCTCTGCAACTACCATAACCGCCGCTTCGACAGCCGCTATATCTACGAGGTTCAGGACTGGCTCGTCAGCCAATACTATGCCTTTGGTGCAGATACGGTGATGTTACACGACTTCAAGGTCAACAAGCCCGGCTTTCCTGAAGAAACTGCCGACAATGTCATCGCCATAAAATGGGGTACTACAACCCCTGAAGAATACGTCATCTGCGGTGCGCACTACGACTCGTGGAATGACGACGGAACCGACCCTGACACCATTCGTTCGCCTGGAGCCGATGACAACGCCTCAGGTGTGGCAGGTATCCTTGAGACCGCCCGTCTGCTTAGCCATCACACCTTCGACCGCACCATCATCTTCGCCAACTGGTGTGCCGAAGAGATAGGTCTTGTTGGCAGTGCCGCCTATGCCCACGATATGGCAGAACAGCGTATGGATATTGTGGGTTATTTCAACCTCGATATGACAGGTTATCTTGAAGAAGGTTCCGACATTCATGTCCACCTGATGTACACGGGACAGGACTCACTTCTCGCTAAAATGGTCTATAGTTTTAGCCATACCTACTTTCCCGAAATGCCCATCCATCAAAACTGGCTGGCTTGGGGCGACAGCGATTACTCCTCTTTCAATCGCAACGGCTATGCCGCTGTGCACCCTTTCGAGGATGTTCACGCCAGCTCGCCTTTCATCCATTCGCGACAGGATGTTTTAGGGTTAAGCGTCAACAACTTGGAGCAGTCGAAACGCTTCACTGAACTCAACCTGGGACTTGTGGCAACTCTGGCAGGCATCAACCATCAGGGTGTGGCTGAAAACGAGGCTGTAAACTTGACCCTCTATCCCAATCCAGCCCATGATGCACTGAACATCGTCTCCAAAGTCGGATTGCAACGCGTCACCATAAGCAACTTTATGGGACAGACAATAACAACCCTTGCGCCTGATGGAGCCAATAATGTCAGCGTCTGCACCATGGGCTATGCTGCAGGGGTGTATCTCGTCAGCATCACTACTGAAGAAGGCGTTGCCACAAGGCGCATCGTCGTTCAATAAAGATAGGCTCAGAAGCCCATAAGAGCCATTATCACAGATTGTCAATGCGCTACAACAAAGCGCAAGGTCTTCTCACCGTTGACTTTAACGAAATAGAGTCCGTTTTCATATTGGTCAGTTGAGAAACGAACTTCTCTGTCATTGCCTGTCCAATTATAGACTTCCTGACCAAGCGCATTGAACACCACAATGTTTTGGAGTTCTGTACCGCTAATCGTAAAGACATCGTTGACGGGATTGGGATACAGCGTCAAAGTCGAGTTGCTTTCACCTGTGCCAAGAGTCGTTTCGTATAAGATGTTGATCTCAAAGTCGCCTGCCGAGGTGCTGACGTTCATTGTTCCCTCGAACGAGTCTTTTACAGGTACATCAACATAGACCTCCACTGTGGCAGACTGTCCTGCAGAGACCGACATCCCTTCAGTAACATCTTGACCTTCATACAAACAATGGAGCGCAAAGAAATTAGAAGTGAAAGCGTTAACGGTTACATCCTCAGCAGTCATGTTGGAAATGGTCAGCAGGCCAGGCTCGTAGGTCTCTTCGTCGCTGTGAATATATAATGTTTGTGGATTGACGGTCAGCGTACCTGTGCAGTCGTGAGGTTGTAAACCGTTTTGTTGCATGGCATTAACGACATCCTGTGCTGAGAAGGGATACAGTTGCAGCAGTCCTTGAATGGGAATGCTACGGTCGGGCATAATGAGAACGAGCGTGGGACAGGCCTGGATGCCATAGAGGTCGAAGACCTCGTTACCACCGCCGTCCCTACCGACAGTAGGAAATTCAACGCCATATTCGTTGGCCCATTGTTGGCAAACGGCATCGCTGTCGATATAAGAGATTTCGATGTAGAACACATCGTGCATATTGCAGCCCATCTGAGTATAGGAGCCTGTGATATAGGGTGAAATCACCTGGCATTGGCCACAATTATAGAAGAAAAAGTCGATAAAGACAGCCTGGCCACGATCAAGGATTTCAAAGAGGTTGTAAGTCTGCCCGTGACAGTCGGTCACAGTGAAATCGACTGCTTGGGTCAGATTAGTCTGTTGTGCACGAAGTCCTGCACCAAAGAGCAGGAATGCTATGAGAATAGCTAGTTTTTTCATAGTTTTATTGTTTTGAAATGAGTTTTACACTTTCGCCGTTTTCAGTAATCACGCGTACCATATAGATACCGGTTTGATAGGAGTTCAAGTCAAGCGTCGTCATGTTTCCATCGGCTTCGCTGTCGTAAATCACTTGGCCGAGGGTATTCATCACGGTGATATGGCTTAAGCCTGGTGCAGCCACATTCACATTGCCTGTAGTGGGGTTAGGATATACGGAGATGGATTCGTTGCTTTCGCCAATCCAATCGTAACCGTCGACGTAAACCCAAGCCAGCCAACTGTAAGCCTCACTGCTGACAGAAGCTACATCCATCCAGCCATAACCATCGATACCGAACCAACGGCTGTTGGGATTGCCCACATCAGCAACGGCAGGAGCGGGATATTGAATGGATCCGTCATGAGAGAAAGTCAACCAAATGTTTTGCAAACCGTCGATATAAACAGGGGTGTCGAGCCGGAAGGTGACAACATCACTCACTGTACCTGTGATTTCGAATTCTTGGGTGGAAACCAACGTTTCTGGAGCAGTATCACCGCCAGTGTAAATGTTGACGGTATAGTGGGTGGCAAACTGCTCTTCGCCAGCATCCAGGAAAGCGAACTCAGTAAAGGAGCAACCCTTGTACTCGTACATCAACTCTGCAGGGAACATGTAACCCCAACTGAAGGGCATTCCAATGCCAATCATGTTGGGTGACGAATAATCACCGACATAGGAGAACCATGAACCTACAGTAGGCAGCTGGTCTTGTGAAATCATAGCATTGTCCATTTCGATGGCTTTCAATTGGATTTCACCACGGTTTTGTGCCTGTGCCATTCCAGTGATGGCAAAACAGCACATCAGAAAGAAGAATAAGTTTTTTTTCATACTGATAAAGATTGATAAAAGGTTTATTTATTGATAATTATGTCTTCGCGAATATGAGTGATGATGGTGTTACATTCCTCCTGATCATCATAGAAGAAGAGCCACAAGGTGCGGTTGTCGTAGTCGGCAGCGGTGATATAGCCAATATGACCATGACTTTGGGCATCGTCCATGATGCGGTCGTTTTGGTTTAATATCTCGGAAACGTTTGTCCCATTGTTGTTAGAGCCTTGAATCTTTTCGTTAATCAGGCCGACGACGATGGCGCGTGAAACGGTCAGAATATAGTCATCATAGGTGTTGTCAGTAGCTTCGTGTTCTACCTCACCTTGTCCGATGATGATGGCTGTATTAGGCACAAGCGAATCTGGGGTCTGGAAACTGTTCATGATTTCACGAATCTTGCCGGCAACAACATAGGTATAATTCTCAATGTCTTTTTCCGGTATTTGGCTGATGTCAGTCAAGGTGTCAAAGATGGCATCGTCCAAGAAATCGGTTTCAATGCCAACACCTACCATAACCGGATTGTCGTCACTTGGACAATGAAAGTCGGCGGTATCAAAAGGCACAAATCCAAAATCACGTTTCAGGGTTTCCCAATCCGTTTCATTGTTGGCTTGTAGCATTACCGCATCAATGTCCTTCTCATTGATGTTGAGGTCGCCGAGATAGGCTACCGTGAGGTTGTCGTTTTCGGCATATTTGCAATATAACTCCAATGCGGCTTTTTCGCAGGTGTTGGCCTCTGGAGAAGCCTCCCTGTCTTTGCAGGCCGAAAGCCCTATCGCAAGGAGTAAAACAAGATATGGAACGAGGTTTTTCATCGTGTTGGTGTTTGGTTATTTAATGACTTCGCTGGCCGAGAGTATGATGTCTTGTGGCGAGCAGCCGGTATTGCAGAGGAACCGGACGGTCTGCCCTCCTACTTCGACTTCCTTGGCTACGGGCAAAGAATTTTCCGATTTGTTTTGACGGTTCAGGCCTATGACGACCACTCCGATGGCGACACAGGCGGCAGCGGTCAAGGGAATCCAGCGGTTATAGCGATGGGTTGGAAACGGAATGATATTCTCGTCTGAACCAGCAGGAGTTTTTTGAGCCTTTTCGACCCAGCGCAAAAGGGTTTCATCATCAGGCATCGATTTTTCGGCCCGCTCTTGCCATTGCTGACGACGTTGCCATTGCGTCTTGAAATCATTGCGTTGGGTGTCTGAGTTCATTGCTTTTATATTGTCTTTCATAGTGATATGTTGTTTTCTTTTTCGTACATCTGTTTGAGTCTCCGCTTGGTGCGAGCGATACGCATGGCTACAGCCCCCACCGAACTACCCGTCATGTCTGCGATTTCCTTGTAGGAGAATCCGTCCAAGAAAGCCCTGATGACGGTGCCGCTTTCTTCTGGCAAAGCCTCTATGAGTTGACGCAACTGCTGGTAACTGTCATTACCCACATCGTCGCTCTTTTTTTCAGCTCCTTCCGTTTCGATGGACTCCGTTTGTGGACTTCTGACATCTTTACGTTTCAGCATCAGCATGGTGTTGGTGGCCACACGCCATACCCAGGTTTTTTCAGAGCTGCGCCCTTCAAACTTGTCGAAGTCGCGCCACAGACTCGCCATCACTTCCTGTATGCAATCCTCAATGCTCCAAGCTCTTCCGAGGCTATAGTCGGAACATATATGCCAAATCATAGCCTTATGCCGAAGGACAAGGGCATTGAAGTCGGCCTGGGATTTTTCGCTGTTGCTTTTATTGGCTCCGTGTGACTCGGAAGGCTCCATTCTTACTGTGTATCTTTTGGTGGATTGGGTGCAAAAGTAGTCTGAAAAATAACACGGCTATGTTTTTTTCTCAAAAAGTGACTTTGCCTGTTATGATTTCCTATTTTTATGCACCTATTATTATCGTTAAACATATCGTTTTCTGTATATCTAGAATTATCTTACACGGTTACGATTTAATATTCAATAATTTACAAACAACTACAAGTATGAAACGCACAATTATCTTTTCAGTTTTCACCTTAGCACTCATGATGCTCTGCCAAAGTGCATTTGCTTACGACTACTATGTCAATGGTATTTATTACCGCAAAGTCACCCAACAACTTCCTGGAGGCGGTTGTGGCGAAACCATCCTTATCGTGGTCAACGATGACTATGAAAACACCTACTCAGGTGACATCGTCATTCCTGAAGCAGAGACTATTAACGGAGAGTCATACAGGGTAACTTACATTGGAAGTGAAGCTTTCTACGGTTGCGTAAACTTAACCAGCGTCACCCTGCCCAATACCATTGTGAACATTGGTTACCATTCTTTTGCTAGTTGCCCTCTTTTGGAATACATCGAACTACCAGCCGGCATGAAACAAATCAACTCGAACGCTTTCAGCAATTGTGATGAACTGGATTACATCTTCATTCACGACACCGAGCCCTTTTTCCTTTGGGATGATGCTTTTGCCGACATCAACGATCATGTGCATATCGTGGTGCCCTGCAACTGTATAGAAGCCTTCGAGGCTGCAGAGGAATGGCAAGGTATTCTGCTCTATGACGATTGCGGCAATGTGGGTGTCGGAGAATCCGTAACAGCTGCCGTGAACGTCTATCCCAATCCTGCCCATGAAGCCGTCAGTATCCACTCCGAAGACGGCCTGCAGCACATCACGGTCTGCAACTTCTTGGGACAACAGATTGAGGCAATCGAGTTGAATGGAAGCAATCACTATGTTCTGAACACAAGCGATTATGCTATAGGGACTTATATAGTGAATATTACAACCGAAAAAGGAATAGCGACCAAGCGGTTGGTTATAAGATGATTTTTCGGTAGGTAGCCGGCAGGAACAAAGGGACCCGTCCCCACTATCGGCAAAGCCTCTTAGATTTCCTCTGTGTTCTGTTTGATGATTCCCATCATTTCGGCAGGTGTGACCACCATGTCCACTTTCGGAAAGTGCTTGATGTTGCCCGTGACCAAAAACGAATCCTCTTTCGACAAGGCAACTTCGTAAAACACAACATCTTTCGGGTCAGTGAAAACTTCATTGGAAGGTATTCTGTTTGAGGCAAGGCCGTCCGATTTCATCATTTTCAGAAACTTTTCTATCTTTTCTTTTGGAAGATTGAACTTATCTCGACATAGGACGCTTTCATATTCTTGAAGAATCTCATCGCAATACAAAGGGGTAATGTGCTTTTCACTCAAACAATCCAATACTTTGGCTGTTGGCGAGTCTGAATTATTGGTAATCATCCCAGAAACAATGACGTTGGTATCGACAACCGCAAATATTTTCTTTTTCATTTGCCCTCCCTTGCCAAGCGGATCTCTTCATTGATTTCGTCCAAGGTAAGGTCGGGGAAAGCACCTTGTTCCGCCATCTTGCGAATTTCCAAAAATGCACGTCGACCTTCTTCGTGTATTGCGTCTTCTTCCGACATCTCAATCTTAAAAGGAATACTGCGCTTGCGGACGACAGTGCGAACAAAAATGTTGAACGCCGTGGAAGCGCTCATGCCGAAGCCTTCGCAAAGTGCATCAAAACGGTTTTTCAGATCTGAATCCAAACGGATGGTGTATGCTGATAGTGACATAATGATGTTATTTTGATTGCAAAAATACAGCAATTTTTTGAAATATGATGAGTTTTCGTAAAAAAGACGGAATTTTTTGCTTTCGAAGCACTACCGACATCCATCTTGAAGACTTGGATATTGAAACACTTAATCGAATGGCGGAGGAGCATTTTAATCCGTAGATATTCACCAAAAACGGCGGAGTTTTTGAAGTTCCGTCGTGTCAATTCAATACCATTCAGTTGACCCTAATACTTTGCCTGTACCATTACATTTCCAGCATTTTCCATTGCTACAGTTTGGACATGCGACCTTTCCTGTTCCATAAGAATTATAATACCAACCTTTCCCGTTGCATGTGGGACACACACCATCTCCTTGACAGATGTGGCAAGTTTTATAGTTGATGTGAGGCGTTTTGGTTTTTCTTGGTTCTGGCGAAGGGGTTGAAGGTGTGGTGGGTGTGGGAGGAGCTACTGAGGATGGAACTGGTGGGGCAACAGGATTGGGCTGGGGCGGATAAATAGGGGTGGAAGTATAGCCTCCACTCTCACCTCCAGATTTCCTGATAAGCGAACAGGTCTCCTGCCCAGCAGGTGCGGTGGCACGTTTGTAGATATACACATCTCCGTTTTCAAGTACCACATTCAATACACTTTTGTCGACATTAAATTTAAAAGTAGTTTCTCTGCCCCAATAACTGGAGCCTTGATAGATTGAGTATTGAGAGTTGCTATAAGCAGCATTACGTTTCAATGTGCCGTGGTTTACTCCAACACCGTGCTTGTTCGACTCGAAACAAATGTCACTCGTAAAAGTGATGAATTGACCACCCGAAACATTGGTGGAAGATGTGCCATTCTCTATTTTGCGTGTCTGTTTATAGTAACGCACATCCTGTGCTGAGGCAAAGGTAATGCAGCACAAGACCATCATTACCATCATTGAGAGTTTATTCATTGAGGAAATCACGGTTTACTGCTTTTGGAAGTAGGTTTTCTTTTAAAATTCTAGTATAATCATTTCTCCCTTTTATTTCACCATCATAATCATCGTTCTTTTCCCACCATTGAATGAAAGAGGACATATCTTTCGAAAATGCTACATAATGACATTCTTTTACACTACCATGCCTGCCACATCCTTCCATAGTATACCCTCCTCCAAAGGGTGCCATACAATATGGGCAGTAAGGAGAGTTATTAATTCTCCAATTGCTCTCGTATTTATAAACCTCTCTTGCGGATGTTGACTTTTGGTAATCATACTCATACATTACAACTCCATTCTGTCTATCTGTCCAAACTTCGTCTTCAAAGTAATCCTTAGGCTTGGCAAGATTACTCCTAACTGTTGAATGTGATACATTCTTAAGCCATACTCTATCATTGGAATAATCGAAACGAACAACATACTTAACATTAGAGCTTCCCGCTTCTGAATAGAAGCAAGCGTCATTACAATAAATCTGTGCCTTAGCTATAGTTGCAAATCCCATAGCCATGCAAAACACGACCAACCATTTGAAATTCATTTTTTTCATTTTTAATTCTCCTTTTGTTTTAGTTTGATATTTAGTTTGTTGTTTTACAATTGATTTATCCGTTTCCCCTAACGGCTCAAATGGGAACAACTCTGACAAAAGAAGAGAGTGGAGCCATTCATCTTTGCCCTATTTTCTAATGGTTGGGCTTGGACTCCCGTGTAAGCAAAATAAGGTCAAGAATTGCTCCACTGGGAGTATCATTGTAATAATGATTACAAACCAATGGAAGCACTTCTTTCCACTTATCCCTGCTTACGAAGCGAATTGTCCAAGTTCACCATTAGCAGAATAAAGCGAAAAATGCGCTTTCTTCATCACCCCGTTTTCTCTCGGGATGACAGCGCAAAAATACATAAATTTTGGATTGTGCAAGGGGAAAAGAGACAAATCTTGTGGAAATCTGTCACAAATTTTCTCCTACTTTGGAAAAGTATTACTAATTTTGCAGCAACAAACTTACCCCGCTTCCCGCAAGAACAGCGCGCTTAGGGTAAGTCTTTTTTTATTCAGTTATGGCAAACTATACCGATAAACCATTGGATTTCAATCAACAAGTTGCATTGCTGAAAAGCAACGGATTGGCTTTTGCTGATGAGCAGAAGGCCCTTCATACGCTACAGCAAGTGAGTTATTTCCGATTGAAATGCTACTTGATGCCATTGATGGATGACAAGGTTTCACACGCCTTCAAAACAGGAACATCGTTTGAACAGGCTTTTGAATTGTGTCTCATCTTTCGGTACGCTTTCCTTGCTTTTCAAACTACTACGACCCGGTTTGGCAAAGCGTAAAATTGCCAATTTTTACGGGGTAAGCGATAGCGTGTTTGAATCATGGTTGCATAGTATTGTTTATGTCAGGAACATCTGTGCGCATCATAGTAGATTGTGGAACAAGACCTTGCGCATTCAACCATTGTTTCCAAGAAAAACCATTTCTGCGTTTTTATCTTCTCCCGTGCGTCCGGATCGTATCTACTATGTTTTGTGCATCATCCAGTATCTTCTTCGAACTGTCAATCCCTCAACAAGTTTTCCATTTAGATTGAAGGCATTATTGACGGAGTTTCCTAATGTGGATATTACCGCGATGGGATTTGTAAAGGATTGGAAAAAGGAGAAGCTTTGGCAATAATCATCAGAAGGAAATTGCGGAAATTAGGATGTGAGACTAACTATCCCCTCTCTCTGTAGTTTTTACTGCAACAACTGCAACAAACTGCAACAACAGTCATTTAGGCGGAGTTAATTCGAAATGTAAACATCTGTAATACACTACATTATCATAATTCTTTCGACTTCCGTTGTCATTTGGTCATTTGGTCAAAATCGTTTTCGCATTGTAAGCCCCGCATTTTGACTAATGACTAAATGACTAGGGTAGGGGGCAGGAAACTGCCCCCTATGCTTCAAGCTGGTTGCTCCGACATAGCTCCGACATAGGTCTAGGATAACACGCACAATCTCTTGATGAAATATCTATCAAGCGAGGGTAAAGTCTCGGTTGAGTTTCGGTTGAGTTTCGGTTAAGTCTCGGTCGGGTTTCGGTTCCTGACGTCTGTTTTGCCGCAATTTTCTCCAGCTCAGCCCCTCCCCTACCCCACCGCAATCGGCTTGTCTTATACTTTTTGTTGCAGTTGTTGCAGTGCTGCAGTTAAAATCACAGGGGTGGAGGTCAGAATCCCGCCAAATCCATCGTCACCGTAGGGATAAGCAGCAAACCACCGATGACAATCAGGACAAGGATGAACTTCCAGATGAAGCGCACCCACTTGTCCCACGGAATACGGGCCACACCGAGAGCTGCCATGAGTACACCACTGGTGGGAGTAATCATGTTGGTGAAGCCGTCGCCAAACTGGAACGCCACCACCGTAGCCTGACGCGAGATGCCGATAAGGTCGCTGAAAGGTGCCATGATAGGCATCGTGATGGCGGCTTTGGCTGAACCGCTGGGAATGACGATATTAATTAAGGTCTGGATGCCGTACATGATTTCGGCAGAAGCCACCTTACCCAAGCCACCCATCGAACGTGAAAGGCCATATAGAATGGTGTCAATAACTCCGCCATCCTGCAGGATGATGACGATGCCACCTGCCAGACCCACGATGACTGCTGCCGAAAGGATATCTCCCATACCCTCAAGGAACAACTTGGCGATGTCGCTCGCGCTCTTATCAACTGCCAATCCGCTGGCAATGCCCAAGACGAGGAACAAAGAGGCAATCTCCATGATGTACCATCCATAACCCAACACACCCACCACGAGGAAATATACCGTAGCGAAGAGTAGTGTCAGTACGAAATAATGCACTGTCTTGCGTAGGGTGACGACGCTCAGCAAAATGAACAAGGCCGTTCCTATAGGCAAAAGAGGCAAGGTGCGCTCGGCATTGCCAATCTTCAAAGTGGTCATGGGATAAAGGACAGAGAAGACAATGAGCACCACCGTCAGGAAGGCGAAAACCATCCAAGCCTTACGGGGTGTATAGCGTTCCAGCTCCTCTTCGGGCACTTCCGCCATTTTACGCCAATAGGCATCATCTTCATACATAATGGACGAACTGGGCGCTTTTTTCACCTTATTGGCATACCATAATACGAACACGATACCGACGACAGTGAGTATGGCCCAGCAAACGGCACGATAGCCAATGCCAGTAAACAAGGGGATGCCTGCGATGCCCTGTGCAATGCCGATGGTAAAAGGATTAAGCATTGCCCCTGAAAAGCCGATATGCGCTGCCACATACACCATGCAAAGCCCCACAATGCTATCATAACCCATCGACACAGCCAAAGGAATAATAATCAGCGTGAAAGCAATGGTCTCTTCACTCATACCGAATACGCTGCCGAAAAGGCTAAAGAGCAACATCACCAACACTATAACGATATTGTTGACCCCAATCTTTCGTATCCATGCGCTGCGTTCAAGCCGCTTGGTGAACCTCAGGAAGGAGAGAATGCCCATATCGATGGCTCGGCTCTTGTTCATAATCCAAAAGGCGCCGCCGATGATTAAGATAAAGGCAATGATATTGCTTTGCTTGACAAAGCCATTATAGAAAGCCGAGAAAATTTGCCAAGTCTGAGGCGTGTTTTCTTCTAAATAATGAAATGTCATCACTGTCTGTCCATCCACCTGCTCCTCGACATACTTCCCCGGAGGGATAATCCAAGTGAGCACCGCCGCAATGACGATGATAAAGAACACGATAACGAAGGTATGCGGGACTTTACGCTTTTTCATAGTATTGCCAATTTGCGGGCAAAGGTATTGAAAAACTTCCTACTTTTGCCGAAAAGATTTGAATCATGCAAAAGACTTTTTTACTGATTGCTTTTGTCGTGGCCTTAGCCTCATGCCAAAAACCCGAGCCTTCAGGCGGTGACGAGCCCTCTCCTCCCCCTTCATCACCCAAATATGAGATTGGCGATTATTTCCATAACGACACCCTCGAAGGCATCGTCTTCTTCACTATCTCTGGAGGCACCCACGGACTCATGGTAAGCCTTGAAGAAACAGAGTTGCCTTGGTGCATTGACACCTATATCAACGAAGAGACAGGAGCCACCAATCCCTACGAGGGCTGGAACAACACCAATATCATAAACTCAAACTACTACCTTCCCCATTATCCAGCCGTTGAATGGAGTTATCTGCGCAACACTTGGCATCTTGTGCATTACCCACATCGCGACATCAAGGCGAGTCAATGGTACGTGCCAGCAAAAAACGAGCTACGTTACTTAATACAGAACCACGAAGCGGTAAGTGCCACCCTCTCTTCAAGAGGTTGTCCCACATTGGAGGATAAAGCCTACTGGTCAAGCACCGAGTTAGGAACCCGCAGCGCGGCATTCGGAAAGATGCAACGCGACACCATCCTCATCGAGGAAGCACTAAAGACAGAGACATATTATGTTCGCGCAATAAGGAATTTTTGATTCTCATTTCTTCTTAGCCACCGGGTCACAGGTGAGACCGATGCCGAGTTTCTTGAAAATCTTATGGTCCACCTCACTGAGCATCACCGTACAATGCACCTGACAGCCATTAAGTTGTGGCAGGCATTCAAGGGCTTTCTTGCAGTTCTCGTCCCAAAGGCTGAGCATCGAGAGGGCCACCAATACTTCATCGGTATGTAAGCGTGGGTTTCCTCCGTGCAGGATATTGACTTTGGTCTCCTGTATGGGCTCAATCATTGCCTGGGGGATGAGCTTTACCTCGTGAGCGATGCCCGCCAAATGCTTTGTGGCATTCAGCAGCAAGGCTGCGCTAGGGCCCAACAGTGGAGTTGACTTAGAGGTGATGATGGTGCCGTCAGCCAACTCAATGGCAGCGGCATCGCCTCCTGTCTCTTCCTTGCGGGCTTTGGCGGCAAGAGTGGTTTTGCGGTCGGCAGTGCTGATTTTGGCTTGTTTCATCAGCAAGCCTATCTTATTCACCTCGTTCTCGGAGCCTTTGCCGGCAGCGAGGTTACATAATGCTGTATAATAACGCCGTATGATTTCTTGCTTGGAGGCCTCACAGCATATTTCGTCATTACTGAGGCAATAACCCGCCATGTTGACGCCCATATCGGTAGGCGACTTGTAGGGATTCTCACCATAGATGCTCTCGAAGATGGCGTTCAGTACGGGGAATATTTCGATGTCACGGTTGTAGTTGACAGCGGTATTGCCGTATGCCTCCAGATGGAAGGGGTCAATCATGTTGACGTCGTTGAGGTCGGCAGTAGCGGCTTCGTAAGCCACGTTGACGGGATGCTTCAGCGGCAGGTTCCAGATAGGGAAGGTCTCAAACTTGGCGTAGCCTGCCTTGATGCCACGTTTGTTCTCCTGATAGAGTTGGCTCAAGCAAACTGCCATCTTGCCACTGCCGGGTCCAGGAGCAGTAACAACCACCAGAGGACGTGTAGTTTCCACGTAATCGTTGCGCCCGAATCCCTCGTCTGAGTCAATCAAGGCAACATTGTTCGGATAGCCTTCGATGAGGCGGTGGTAATAAACTTTAATGCCCATGCGCTCCAGACGATGACGGTAAGCATCTGTACTGGCCTGTCCGTTGTAATGGGTGATGACTACGCCGCTGACCATAAAGCCGCGGTTCATGAAGGCCTCGCGCAGACGCAATACATCGACATCGTATGTGATTCCCAGATCGCCACGCACCTTGTTCTTCTCAATGTCAACAGCACTGATGACAATGATGATTTCGGCCACTTCTACGAGTTGCGAGAGCATCTTCAACTTGCTGTCAGGCTCAAAACCCGGCAACACACGACTGGCGTGATAATCGTCAAAGAGTTTTCCACCGAATTCAAGATATAGTTTATCACCGAACTTCGCAATTCGTTCTTTGATGTGTTCCGACTGGATTCTCAGATATTTCTCATTGTCGAACCCGTATTTTATCTGGCTTTTCATAGTGCTTGGCATTAAAAATACGGGGTGCAAAGATAGGTATTCTTTTTTCTGCAAACGAAAAAAACAGCGAAATAGTGAAAAAAAGTCACTCGATATCCTGAACGCCCATGATGATAGTCCACCACTCGTCAAGTTGTCTGATGAGGGTGTCTCTCTGCGGTGACCTGTGGTTGCCAATGAACTCCACGGGGACGTCCTGGATAGCGCTTTGCTCACCCCAATAGTAGCCACCGATGTACTCAACGGAGGGATCGAGGGTGTCGCCATAGGCCTGATGCGTCAAATACTCCTGCTGGGCCGACTCAGCGATGATTCTCCCTTGGAAGATTTTGTAGACGCTGTAACCTAACACAACGAAATTGACAACCAACAACAGGATGACAATCACGAGGCTACTCTTTATGAAACTCATTACCGGATTCATGGCGGCACGATTAAAATTCACTGCAAAAATACGTATTTTTTGGAATATGCAAGTCTTTTTGGAAAAAGTCCGTACATTTGCGCAAATTTTTTGAAGCATGTTTACAAGACGCAGAAAATGGCGCGTGCCGGCAGGTCAAGAGCCTACCGCACTCGACAAAAAGGTAATGGCATTGGAAAGCAAAGGGGCTATGGTGCCCAAACGTACTTTGATACGCACCCCTGAAGAAATCGAAGGCATTAAGCGGAGCGGTGTCATCAACACCGCCATCCTTGATCTGGTGGGCGAGAAGATTCATGCCGGAATGAGTACACTTGAAATCGATGAAATAGTCCATAACTACACCATAGAACACGGTGCTATTCCAGCCACTTTGGGCTACGAGGGCTTCCCCAAAAGCGTATGTGTGTCTGTCAACGAGGTGGTCTGTCACGGTATCCCCTCGGCAAAGGAAATCTTGAAGGAAGGGGATATCGTAAATGTGGACTGCACCACCATCCTGGACGGCTATTATGCCGACGCCTCCCGTATGTTCGTGATAGGCAAGACCTCGACCCGTAAGCAGAAACTCGTCGATGTGGCCAAGGAATGCCTTTATGTCGGCATGGAAGCCGCCAAGCCTTTCGGTTTTGTGGGCGATATCGGCAACGCCATCCAGCAACACGCCCACAAAAACGGCTTCAGCGTGGTGCGTGACCTTTGTGGACACGGAGTGGGACTCAAGTTCCACGACGACCCGGAGGTGCTGCATTACGGCAAGAAAGGCACAGGGATGCTGCTTGTCCCGGGTATGGTGTTTACCATCGAGCCCATGATCAACATGGGAACGTGGAAGGTCTTCGTCGACAGCGCAGATGGCTGGACGGTGATTACTGAGGACGAGCTGCCTTCGGCCCAGTGGGAGCATACCTTCCTTATGACTGAGACGGGATTGGAGATACTGACACATTAAGAACAACCATGGAAAAACAAATACTATTAGGGAAAACCCCTGCTGAGCTGCAGGATATCGTGACGGAACTTGGCTTACCCAAGTTTACCGCCAAACAGCTGGTAGACTGGCTTTATCAGAAACGCTGCGCCTCCTTTGAGGATATGACCAACCTCAGCAAAAGCACTAGAGCCCTGCTGGAAGAGCATTATGAGACGGGGCTGCACGCACCGCTGAAGGAGCAAGTGTCAAAAGACGGCACCAAGAAATACCTCTACCCTGCTGGCGAGCATTATGTTGAAGTGGCCTACATCCCCGATAAGGAACGCGCCACGTTGTGTATCTCTACCCAGACAGGTTGTCAGATGGACTGCCTTTTCTGCGCCACTGGCAAACAGGGCTTCCAAAAGAACCTCACGGCGGCTGAAATCGTCAACCAAGTACTCAGCCTGCCGGAATTCGAATCGTTGACCAACATCGTGGTCATGGGCATGGGCGAGCCATTGGCCAACTACGACAACTTAATGGGTGCGTTAGACATCATTACCGAGGAATGGGGCTTGGGCTGGAGTCCGACCCGCGTCACCGTCTCGACCTGTGGCCTCATCCCCAACATGAAACGTTTTCTCGAAGAGTCGAAATGCAACCTTGCCATCTCGATGCACAGCCCCTTCCATGATGAACGCCTCAAACTGATGCCTGTCGAGAAGACTTATCCCATCAAAGAAGTCATCCACGCCCTGCGCCAACACGATTGGCATGGGCAGCGTCGCCTCTCATTTGAGTATATCGTCTTCAAAGACCTTAACGCCACAAAAGAGCACATCAAGGAGATTGCCCGTCTGTTGGGCAGTATGCGCTGCCGTGTGAATTTGATAAGGTATCACGCCGTACCCAACATCCCTCTGAAGAGTCCCGACATCACCACCATGACCTGGTTCCGCGACGCGCTGAACGAGAAAGGCATCATTGCCACCATCCGCGCCTCACGTGGCCAAGATATTGACGCAGCATGCGGACTGCTGTCGACGAAAGAATTGAACAAATAACCCTATATACAAGAAAGGACAAACATCATGAAAAGACACTATCTTAGCTTGGCTTTGACATGCCTTATGGTTTTAAGTTTCAGCCTCACTGCAAATGCACAGTTGGGCGGTTTGGGACAAGCCATCAAACAAGGTGCCAGCAAAGCCACCTCGAAGGCTTTTTCCGATAAAGTGAGTATTGAGAAGATTCCTACCACCCTTGAAGAGTTTCAAGCCCTTCAAGCCGAGATGGGCACCACTCCCGAAGGCTGCATCATGCTTCAACTCGTGGCGATGGAGATGTACCGTCGCGACAAAAATGTCGGCACCGAATGCCTCCGCCTCAACAACACTGACACCAATCTTAGCTCAGTCACCAGCCGACTGAAGGAAATCTTCCGCGAGAACGATACCTATGCCCGTCCTTACTTGGTCTCCTCGTACTTCAAGGGAGCCAAGCCTTCCAACGGCTACAATCCTGATAAACCTTACACTATTCAGGTGCGGAGAGACCCCACCCGTCCCGAAGACGAACGCTCGCAGATGCTGAAAGGCTATGTGAAGCACATGCAAGTGTACAGCGATGGCTATGATACTCCTTGGCGCGGCATCGATGTGGTGCAGCAGAAGGGCGACACGTATTATCGCGTTTCAAATTGCCCCTCGCTTTACACCCAATGCAAAGAAGTGGACTTTGACGCAACCGAAGACTGGAGAGAACTTGAATAATCACAAACATATTTAATCATTATGAAGCGTTTATTTTTAATCCTATTCATGCTGTGTCCGTTCCTCGCCAAAGCCGGCGAGGGCATGTGGATTCCTATGCTGCTGCAGTATAACGAAAAAGAGATGCAGGAGATGGGCATGCGCATCAGCGCCGAGGACATCTACAGCATCAACCACAGCAGCCTGAAAGACGCCATCGTGCTGTTCGGAGGAGGCTGCACAGGCGAGATTGTCAGCGACTACGGTCTGCTGCTCACCAACCACCACTGTGGCTACGACTACATACAGCAACATAGCTCGGTGGAACACGACTACCTCACTGATGGCTTTTGGGCCATGAATCGAGGCGAAGAATTGCCCTGTCCGGGCCTCAGCGTCATCTTCCTTCGCGAGATGCGCGACGTCACCGAGAAAGTACTGCATAACGTCAACGATGATATGGACGAGGCTGAGCGTCAGCAACTGATCAACGAAAACATCAAGAAACTCATTGCAGAAGTGGAGCAAACCACCCCTTATAAGGTGTCCATCAAGCCCTATTTCCTAGGCAACGAGTACTATCTGCTGCTGAACGAGGAATATACCGACGTGCGCCTCGTGGGTTGCCCTCCGAGCAACATCGGCAAGTTTGGCGGCGATACCGACAACTGGGTATGGCCCCGTCACACCGGCGACTTCAGCATCTTCCGTGTGTATGCCGACAAGGACGGCCATCCGGCTGACTACAATGCCAACAACGTGCCTTACAAACCCGCCCAGCATTTAGAGATTTCGCTGAAGGGTGCCGACAAAGGCGACTTTGCCTTCGTGTTTGGCTATCCCGCTCGCACCAGCGAGTACCTTCCTGCCGTCGCTGTCGACCAGGAAGCCAACGTGATTGACCCCATCGCGGTGGACCTTCGTGGCAAGATTCTCGACATCTACAACACCTACCAAGAAAAGGATAAGAAAGTGCGCATCCAGTATGCCTCGAAGCATGCCGGACTGGGCAATGGCTGGAAGAAGTGGATGGGTGTCACCGAAGGCATCAACCATTTCCATGGAGTGGAGAAGAAACGCTTCTACGAGGAGTCGTTCCAGGAATGGTGCTTGGCCAGCCGCCAGCGCTACCTATACATCAACCTCCTGAATGACTTCGAGGTGAAATACAAGGAGTTGGAGCCTTACCGTGTGGCCTACACCTACCTCACCAACGCCGGATTGAACATTGAGATTATGTCGTTTGCAGGTAACTTCGTCAAACTGTCGCAAGTCACCAAAGACACGCCTCAAGAGGAAATCGATAATATGATAGCCTCGCTGAAAAAAGCCTCTGCCGAGTTCTTCAAGAACTACTATCAGCCCATCGATGAGGAAGTGACCCGCACGATGCTCACCGAATACCTCAACAAGCAGCCAGTCAACTTCCGTCCCTCGTTCCTGAACGAAATCACGGATGTGGATGCTTACGTGACGATGCTCTTCAGCAAGTCGATGTTTGCCAATGAGGCGAAGGTGAACGCATTCCTCGACGGCTTCAAGCCCAACAAAGCCAAGCAACTGCAGAAAGACCCCGCGTTGTTGGCCTATCAGAGCCTGATCAACTTCTACCGAGATGAGATTAATCCGAAAATGAAGCCCCTCAACGACGAGCTGGCGCGGATGCAACGCCTCTACATGAAGGGCCAGATGTTGATGGAGCCCGAAAAGCGCTTCTCGCCCGATGCCAACTTCACGCTGCGTGTCACCTACGGCAAGGTGGAGGGCTTCCGCCCGCAAGACGGCAAGAACTACCGTCACTTCACCACTTTAGAGGGTATCATGGAAAAAGAGAACCCCGACATCTACGACTACGTGGTGGAGCCTCGCCTGAAGGAGCTCTATAATAATAAGGAGTATGGCCGCTATGCCGACAAGGACGGCACGATGCATGTGGCCTTCACCGCCAGCGTACATACCACTGGAGGCAACTCGGGCAGCCCTATCCTGAATGCTGATGGACAATTGCTGGGCCTTAACTTCGACCGCTGCTGGGAAGGCACAATGAGCGACCTTATCTATGATCCCAACATCTGCCGCAACATCAGCGTCGATATCCGTTACGTGCTCTTTATCATCGACAAGTTTGCCGATGCGGGGCATCTGGTTGACGAGATGACAATTGTGGAATAATAAAGAAAGGCGGTTTCAACACCGCCTTTCTTTTTCCCATTTAAGGGGTTGTTATTTCCCGAAGGTTTTTCCTAGGCCACTGAGTAGATTTTCATTGTTATTGTACCATAACCTGTTTCACCACAATGCCTTTGTCCGTTTGGATTCTGACGAGATAAAACCCGACTTCATAATGACTGAAATCATATTCAAAATCGTTTCCTCTAGTTGAAGCTTCAAACAACTTTTCTCCCAACATATTATAGATGCTGATGACTTCTATGTTTTCAGCCTTGATGTGAAGCGTTCCATGGGTCGGATTGGGATAAACGGTAGCCGTCATCTCATCAAGCTCTGGCACAGGACTACAATCTTCAATGATGGTGGAGAAATAATCATGCCACTCCGAACTTTCGTAAGCAGCAATGCAACCGCAAGGAACGGTGAGTGTCGTACAACTGAATCCCTCAAACACATCCTCAAATGAAAACGTTGGTGGTGCTG
>Ga0265301_10000375_pt1 | contig 66822 bp, 61 predicted proteins | sample AusTroGonzalo_MG_2_FD_193488 | JGI IMG/M metagenome (GOLD analysis project Ga0265301, IMG submission 193488) | Bovine rumen microbial communities from tropical cattle in Woodstock, Queensland, Australia - Gonzalo_04 | ecosystem: Host-associated > Mammals > Digestive system > Stomach > Rumen ... | reverse complement strand
GATGACAAGATTCGAACTTGCGGCCTCTTCGTCCCGAACGAAGCGCGCTACCGGGCTGCGCTACATCCCGAACCGTTTTGCGCTGCAAAATTACACATTTTTTAATTATGGTGAACATTTTGTTCACTAGTTTTTTTGAAAAATAGAGAAAACTGCTTTTTGAAGGAATGTCATTCCTGCGATGGTTGGTGCGTAGGCTGGAATCTATGCCTTCAAAAAGCAATGATGCCTAAATGCTCCAACAGAATCTTCAAACCAATGAGAATCAAAATGATACCACCAACAATTCCTGCCGATTTCTCGTATTTGGAGCCAAACACGTTGCCTATTTTCACGCCCAAGACCGAGAAAAGGAAAGTAGTGAGGCCGATAACCGTGACAGATGACCACAATTCAACCTGGATACAGGCGAACGACACACCCACCGCCAAGGCATCGATGCTCGTGGCAATGGCCAACAAAAACATGGTCTTGAAATCCAAAGCGCCATTGTGCTCATGGTCTTCCTTACCCCACACCGACTCACGAATCATGTTGGCACCGATTAGAGCAAGCAAGCCGAAAGCAATCCAATGGTCGTAAGCCTCAATCAACTCCTGGAACTGTGCCCCCAAGAAATAGCCGATAATAGGCATCAAGGCCTGAAAGAGACCAAACCAGAGGCCACAAATCAAAGCCATGCGCCAGGAAAACTTCTTGGTGGTCAATCCTTTGCAGATGGAGACCGAGAAGGCATCCATGGAGAGCCCGACAGCAATCAGCAATAGTTCGATGAAGGTCATTGCAAACGATTTAAGCGGCAAAAATAGATTATTTTTGGCTGCAATCAATAAAAACCATACTTTTGCAACACATAAAACCGAATTCAATATGAGAAAAACCTTACTTTTGATGCTTGCCCTGCTGATGGCTGCGGGCGGCTTTGCACAAGACAACGAGAACAAAGACAAGCCAAAGAAAGCCAAGAAAGAGAAGACTTACAACGAGAAAGGCGAAATCATCAAGACAGGCTGGAACTTTGGCCCGCTGCCCGTGTTGGGCTTCGACAGCGACCTTGGTTTCCAATACGGCGCTTGTGTAGACATCTTCAACTTTGGCGACGGCTCACGCTATCCGCGTTATTTCTACAAGTTCAACGTGGAAGTGTCGCGCTACACCAAAGGTTCTGGTGTGTTCCGCTTCTATGCCGATATGCCTTATCTGATTAAGGACACCAAACTCTTCTTCGACCTCACCTACAACTACTCCAAGAAGTTCGAGTTCTTCGGCTTCAACGGCTATGAGGCCAGCCTGTTCGACCCCAATATCGAGGCCTATGCAGATGTTGAAGACTTCAAGAGCGGTTACCACTACATCAAGCGCAACACCCTCCGTTTCGTAGGCTCGATGCAACGCAATCTCTTCCATGTGCCCAACCTCAACTGGGTAGCGGGATTGGCCTATTACAACGTGGCAACTGACAGCCTCAACCTCGCGGCGTATGAGGGACAACAGACCTTGTACACCAACTATGTGAAGGCGGGCATCATCAAGGAAAACGAGAAAAACGGCGGCAATATCGCTCAGCTGCGTCTCGGCCTCAACTACGACAGCCGCGACCACAACAGCGACCCCTCGAAGGGTATCTATGCTGAATACACCCTCACGGGATCTTCCGACTTCATCGACGGCAATGGCTACAACAGCTTGATCCAGACTTTCATGTGGCGCCACTATGTCCCGATTTACAAGGACAAACTGACGTTCGCCTATCGTTTTGGTGTACAACATAAGATTGCGGGCAGCACGCCTTGGTACATGATCAACAACATCAACATGCCCTTCTTCCAGAAGATGTACACCGAAGGATTGGGCGGCGTGGTCACCATGCGTGGTGTCAACCGCAACGGTGTGTTGGGCGACGGCTTCATCTTGGGTAATGCTGAATTGCGTTGGCATTTCCTCGACTTCAAGTTCATCAACCAAAACTGGCAACTCGCTTTCAGTCCTTTCTTCGACGCCGGTATGATTATCCAGCCCTTCCGCGAGGATGAATTGAAAACGGCTGAAATCGAAGGGGTTGAACTCTACAGCGGCGACAAGGAAAACTTACACATGAGCGCCGGTGCCGGCCTGAAGATCATCATGAACCGCAACATGATTCTCGGCGTGGACGTGGGTCGCGCCATAGATAACCGCGACGGCCAGAAATTCAAGGTTTTCGTCGGATTCAATTATATTTTCTAATAAAGGATTACTTGGGTAATGCTTAATCGATTGAAGAAAAAAATCATTGTCACTTCACCAAGGTTGTGGGTGAGGCTGTTGTACAAGGATATATGGGCACTGAGAAACATTGTCCACAATGCGAGAAAAGAAGGAAACATACCTGTTTCTTGTGGCAACTATGGGTGGAAATTCAAATTATATAATTTGTATTGGGAATCATACGGTTCGTATATTGGAATAGATGCTGTCTTGGAAGAAGGAATCGTTTTTCCTCATAAACCGCTGGGGGTATTTATCAGCAATTGGGCCCACATTGGGAAAAATTGTGTCATTTTTCAACAAGTGACGATAGGAAGCAACATGTTTAAGGAGAGCAAAGGGTATGGTGCTCCATATTTGGAAGAGGGTGTATTTGTTGGAAGTGGTGCAAAGATTATCGGAAATGTTCGTGTGGGGAAAAACGCCAGGATAGGTGCTAACTGTGTGGTGGTCAAAGATGTCCCTGCTAACAGCGTCACAATAATTCGAGGTGTTGAAACCACATTGAAAGATCAAGAGCTAAACAATGCGTATATTGTAAGTGTTCCAAAATCAAATGGTTAAGAACGTTGTAATTATAGTATTATCTACATTGCTTATAATTATTTCGAGAAAGAAACTATATTCTTGGGCGAAGAAGTTGGCAAAGGCTTATGTCCCAAACCATTATAAGCGACTAAAGCGAATCATTAAAGGCGACAGCAGTAATGGTGACAATGTCAGGAGTAATCCGTTGGATTTGTATCCGATATATCCTGTACTATCAAAAGAACAAGAAGAAAAAATTTCAGGTGCTATCAAACTCACTTTTACAGGGGATTTGATTTTATTGAAAGATATGGTTGAGAACGGTTACGATGCCTTGTTGGGTCGCTATAGTTTCGATTCCATGTTTCAATATGTCAAGGAGTATTATGACGAAGCGGATTGTAATATAGGTGTTTTTGAGGGTCCGGTAGCAGGCGAGGATAAGGGGTACTCAACCTCGTGCTTTGACGATGGTATTCCTTTTTATTTGAATTTTCCAAAAGAATACGCCGAAGCTGTTAAACGTGCCGGATTTGATTTGGTTACTATGGCCAACAATCATTTACTGGATCAAGGGGTTGAAGGAATGTATCATACCTTGGACGAACTTGATAGTATAGGGCTTGCCCATGTAGGAGCTTACCGAAACGAAGAAGAAAAATCGAACTTAAGGGTTGTCGAGATAAAAGGTAAAAAGATGGCAGTTTTAACCTATACCTATGGTTGTAACTACTATGATACTGCTTTCTTTTTTGAGGAAGGTAACAAGCATCTTACAAACATTATCGTTCCTCCACAAAGCCAATACATTGAGCAAACGCTTAATAATGTCAGAAACGATTTTGAGAAGGCGAAACGCCTGTCCCCCGATTTGATTGTTGTTCTGCCTCACATGGGGGAACAGTTCAGACATGCTCCAGATGAATATCAACAGTATTGGTGTAAAGTATTTGTTGAATTTGGGGCTGATATTGTGTTTTCTGATCATCCACATGCTGTACAACCGATAGAGTGGGTCAAAAATGGCAATAGAAATGTGCTTATAGTCCATTGCCCGGGTAATTTCATTAATTCGTTTATTGGGTTTGATGGAGATGCTTCTATGATTGTCGAGTGCTACCTTGATCCTGAAACAAGCAAACCGTTTGCATCTTCTTGTGTTCCAGTTTATGCCTATAGAAAATATGGGAGAAGTACTGTGCATAATTATCTGGGTCTTCCTATATATAAATTGATGAGGGATGAAAGTATATGTCCTGAATTAAGTAGATATGAGTATGACAGAATTCAAGCGGTGCAAAGACTTGTTACCAAATATGCCCTTGGAGTGGAACTTGGTTTGGATCAGATTCAGAAAAGGTATTACACATTTCCTGATTTGGGCTATGTCAGACAACCAACATATTGTCTTCTTGAAAAGCAATATTTAAACAAAGGTGGAGAGATAACCAATATGATACTTAGGAATAACCGAATAGCCTTTGTCGGTGATAGCTTGACGGAAGGGACCATGAATGGAGGATATGGCTGGTTTGAACCAATGATGCTGAATTATCCAAATAAACAGGTGCTTCAATTTGCAAAAGGGTCACAAACATCACAGTTTTTCAAAGCGAACAAAGAAACCATTGGTGATTTGAAAGCAGATTTGTATTTTTTGGCGATGGGTTGCAATGATATTCGTTATAGAGATGCTTCGATTTGTGCCATGACAGCGTCTGAATTTGTTTCAAATATGGATGAGATTTGTCAATCTATTATTGAAAAACAACCTTCTGCAGAGATTGTGTGTATTAGTCCATGGAAGAGTGGACGTTATGATCCTAATTGTAAAGTGACATTGGCTGAAAAAGAGAAGTTGTATAATCAGTATGGTTCAGCATTGAAGAAGTTCTGCGAAACTAATGGTTTTGTATTTGTTGACCCCAATCCCTACATAGAAGAAGTTGTCTCTAAACGAGATAGAAGGTATTATATGTTAGACCATATTCATTGTAATGCGGATCATGGAATAAAACTATATAGCGAAGCGGTGATAATGAGCCGCTCAGAATAAGTCCGGTCGGTTGGTGATGACACCGTCCACACCGACAGGCACTTCGTCAGGTTTGTCAAGCGTCCACACTTTGACTTCCTTGCCCGTTTCATGTATGTCGCGGATAAAACGCTGCGTAACAAAGAATCGACAGATATTGAACGAAGCCACAAAGTCGTATTTTTCAGGGGAATAGGCACTATAGGTACCATCAAAGACATGGCTGCCATTCTTGTAGAAAAGAAGCTTTTCTAACCTCAGCGTGGGGTCAAGTTCTTGAAGTTTGAACAGCACCTCGTCGTTGAACGACTGAAACACCACCTGATCCTGCATGCCATACTGCTTCACGAGGCTGTCAGCCAAGGTCTCAATGCCTTCGTATAAGCCTTTCCGCTTCTTGATTTCGATGAGCAACCCGCAACGGCCTTTGCACAGTTCAAGCACCTGCTCAAGGGTAGGCATCTTTTCATCAGAAGGCTTGCCGTCACTGTCAAGAAGACGGAGCTGCTGGATTTCGGCCAGCGTCATCTCGGCAATCCTGCCCTTGCCGTTGGTGGTACGGTTGACCTTGCGATCATGGCAGACAACCACTTGATTATCCGCAGTGAGATGGATATCAATCTCTATCCTATCCGCGCCCGCCTCAATGCCTTTTTCGATGCATGAGAGGCTGTTTTCCATGCCAAGACCGGCCCCTCCTCGGTGGGCAACGATGACCAAATTATTGTGTTGTGTCGTATTCATGGCTTTATTGCAGGAACATGCGCAGATAAGAAAAAAGCTGGCAAAAATAAGGGTTAGTTTGCAATTTTGGAACGTCATTTTCGGATTTGTTTATAATCGTAGGTTAAACATCTTGTTGAGCGTCACCTTGACAACCTCCTCAAACCACTTGTAGCTGCCCGACGACTTACTGGCCGCAGCCAAAGAATCTACTGCGACATCGTCCACAGCTTCTTCGTGTATCAAAGTGTAAATCAAAGCGTTGCCAAACTTATGTGTAAACAGGTCGGAGAGACGCTCACCGCCAGGGTTATAGCCGAGGATGTCATCCTTGTATTTATCGATGCCTGGGAACGGCAGGTTGATGATATCCTTGGTCAGGAAGGCGTTGACTTGCTGCGGGAAGTAGTTCTTGGCCGTACCTAAAATCTTGCCAATCAAGGTGATGATGGACTCCTGGGTCTCGGCATAACGCGGATTTGCGTTTTGCTCAAACTCGTCCAACACGGCTTGCGAAGGGATTTGTTTCATCACGCTCTCCAGCAGGTCGAGCGAGGTGTAGATGTAGCCCGAGTCGCTGACGAGTTCGGAGATGTTGTTGAGCAGATGCACAAGCAGTTCCTTGTCGCGGCTCTCTATGGCCTGATTGATAAGCTTACGGAAACCTAACACGGTTTGTCCGGACGGGTCGCGGTCGTCGCCATGACGGGCGCAATACACCATGGCGTACCAAGTCATCACATTGCGTTTATAGAGTTGCTTGGAGTTGGCCTTGTGGCTGTTGTGTCCCTTGAACCAGCCTCGGCAGCGCAGCGTCCAGTCGATGCACCATTCCTCCAACATGTCGGCCACCTCTTGCGGCAGTTCAGGCATCTTCAGTCCAAGCTGGTAGAGCACATAGATGAATGACATCTGTGAATAATCGAACCAAGGGCTGTCACTAATGCTGCCACCGCGCAGGGCCTGGACGACGGGCTGCACATTGGCATAGTCGGCCACGCCCGCAATGATGAGGATGCGCTCGAGGGTGAGGTAGCTGAGGCTGTCACCCGTGCGGTAGGCCGAAATGATTTTCGGGATATATTGTTTAAACTCCTCCGAGGTAGGCGCGTCAGGCTGGCCTTGCTTCGAGCAGAGGTAGGCAAAAGGCGCCACAGTGGCGAGGTCGGCGCGGCACCACGAGCCATCAGTGCTCTCTTTCAGCACCACATCATCCTCCCAGAAAGTCTGGTACTCAATAACATTGTTAACATAGTCCGACTGGAAAAGGAACTGGCGGCGCATCACAATTTGGATGAAAGGCATCAACACTCGGATCAAGGTGAAATTTGCTGTCAGGTGTTTGGCCACTTTCGTGATGTCATCGAAAATCAGGCTGATTTCGGTGCGGTCGCCCTCGGCCTTGCCTTCCAACACCTTGTCGATGATGAGCAGCACATTGATGCGCGTACCTGCCTCAAGGAAGGTCATCACCCGTTTCCTGCGCTTCGACTTGGCCAAGCCCACTAGCGGCGTCTTATTAATGTAGTCGTACATGTGCCGCACCACCTGCCGCGTGATGTTCTCGCGCAGCGGCGTGTAGCTGCTAGTATGCGTCTTATTTGAGGCATAATAAATCATCAGCGAGGCGTTGTCTCGGATTTCCATCATTGGATCGTCAAAGATGGTGTAGAGCAGGTCGTAGGGGTCGGTCTGGTAGAGTCCCTCGTTGTGATAGTCGGTAAACAGGACGCCATTAATCAAGGTGCCCGTGGCGAGGCGTTTGCGGTTCATCAGCGGGGTGATCGACACGGAGAGTTCCTTGTATTTGCGGATGGTCTCGTCGTCGGCCTTGTTCTTCTCGATAATCTTCCAAACACGGTTGTATTCGTCCACCTTGCCCTTTTGGTCGTCGTTGATGTGGGTAAACAGCACCTGCAGCAAGGGGAAAAGCTCAGCCTCGTAGTTTTCATTCACGAGAGTGTTCATCAAGTCGCTGACAAGGGTAAGGATTTCGAAGTTGTCGCTGTAGTCGCCAGCCAAGTCAATGATGGTCTGCGGATTGCCCGTGCGCATGTAATCCATAATCAGCACATTGCGCAATGCACACATAAACACTTCGTTGAGGGCTGCTTTTTCCATCGTTGCGGCAATACGCTCCGATGTAATGGCCTCTTCCCTGCCCTCGGTCTCCCTGCGGAAATACACCAAGGCAAGCATATATTCGAGGAAGCGCTCATAGATGAACTGCACCTTCTCGTCCTTGATGAGCCGCAGCACAGGGCGCTCGGGCTTGTTGAGCAGCTCCTCGAAGGCGATAGTCGTGCCTTTGTCGTTGTAGACCAGATTGGCCACTTTGTAAAGGGGAGAATTCGGCACGAAACGGGCTTTCTGCAAGTCTTCCAAGAGCAGCGAATCCTGTGCTTTGCCGTCTTCATAGTCTTGCAAGAAGGCCTCAGCCATACCAAACAAAATCTGCATCTGACGGTTGCCTGCATACGAGTGCTGTATATCGTCAATCATCTTTCCAAACAAGGCCACCGAGGTGTAGTTTTTGTTCTCAATCGGCAGTTCCTTTCCTAGATAGTTAGTACATACTATCTTGAGTATCAATGGATTTTTGATACGGATTACATTCTTCCTGTCCAACTGCGCGAAAGGCGTCTCCATCTGATACAGCTCATGATAGATGCCGTAGGCGCGTTCCGTCTCTTCGTCGGTGAAGCTCCTCACGGCAACCTCTTCTTCGCCGAGTTGGCAAAACAGACTCATGTCCTGATGTTTCTGCTCGGGGCGTAACTCGTTCTGCCAAGTGTAGTTGCGGCAGGTGAAAATGACACGCACCGTCGTCAACTCATGCAGCCCGAACATGGTGTAGATGTCCTTGTAAAGTGCCAAGGGGCTGCTCTCTCCCATAGGTGTTCCAGGATAGGTCAACACTTCGTTCAGCGCGTCGAAGAAGATAATGATTTGTCTGCCTGCTGCAGCGGCTTTCTCGTTAAGTACCAACAAGAACTGCTGCATCTTTTTCTTATATGAAAGTCCAAAGATGTCGCGCAGTTTTTGGTCGAGGTTGCCCGTGGCGAACTCGGTGCTAGCGAAGGTGAGCACCCCGTCTTCGGAATGCAGCAACTGCTCAGTCCAATGGCAGAGCTGGGTGGTCTTGCCCTGACCCGCCTCCCCCGGCAAGGGCAGGAAGCGGCTGTCGGAGGCACGGAAGGCCGCAAAGGTTTGGGCCAGCTGTTGCCTCTCCACAAAGAGTTCTTGGTTATATTTCTTCTCGGAATACATGTGGCGTAGGTATTCAGCGGAATACTCGCGCATCTGTTCCCGAAGCTCTTCCCAGTTGGCTTCCTTGGCGATGTCGAAAGAAGGCACAAGACATTGCATCCAATGGTCGAAAGCCGTATTCCATTGCTGTGAAATGAAAGTCACGGCGTGTTCGTCGGAGGAAATGAAAGCCACATCTTCGTCTTTAAGCGACTGGAACACATAGATATAGTCTTCATTGTTGGCATGGATGACTGGATATAAATCCGCTTTCTGAACGCCTTCGCAAACCAGATAAAAATGCCCTTCCTCCACTTTTTCCGTGTAGCTTGCCAAAGGTGCCAAAGCCTCTGTCATTTCCTCCATCCTAGGCTCGATTTCGTCCAACACCTGCATGTAGATGCTCTCGGCCAGGGTCGTGCTATGGCCTTTGTATTCGTTACGGATTTGCACGAGGCTAACCTCTTTCTTGCCACCGAGCAATAGGTTGCGTTTCTTGTTGCTTATGGCGGAAACGGCTTGGGTCAAAGGCTCATCGGGGATAAGCTCGCGGGCGGCCTGTGCCGTGCGCGGCAGGATGTCGTTGGCCCAGTCGCCAAACGAAAGCGGGCGCTTGGTGTCGATCTTTCCCACTACGAAACTAACGTGGTCGTTGGGCGTCTGCGGGTCGTAGTGTTCGCGAATCAAACCCAACAGCAGCATAGAGAGGTATTGAGTCGAAATCTCGAAGAAATCCAGCGCATAGTTCATCGCCTTCGAATAGACGCCAGCGGCTTTTTGGGCCTCGTACTGCTCCAAGGGATGCGACAAGGTGAAAGGGAAGTTTCTGTAGTTCATGGACGAAATTTTGGCAAAGATACCATTTTTTCCTTACAACCTCAAACCGAGCCAAAGAATTGCTACCTTTGCCAACAAATTGAAAACCAAATTGCCATGCTGGTCAACAACACCGTTTGCCTCTGCGGCTATTTCTCCGCCAAACAAGCCGTCCTCCCTGAGATGCTTCAAGGATGGACTCGGGAAACCTACTCCGATGCCGACATTGAGGAGCTGTCGAACTACTACATGCCTGAATTTGCCACGTTCATGACGAAGGAGATGAAACGCTACAATCTTGCCATCGACAAGCCCTGTTCGCTTCGTTTCGCCGAGGACGACATCACCGAATTCATGCTCAACAGCCTGCATCTTTGGTGCGCACCGTTCGACTTGATGCTATTCGCTATCGAAATCAAGTTTGAGAAAATCGATTTCAACAAGATGACACGGGCTTTGGCTGTACTTCGCAACTGCAATCGTTACAACGCGCTTCAGGCTGACTTCGTCCAAGCGGCGCTACTCCCCATCATTGACATTTACAACACCCTTACTCACAGTAGTTTGAAACCAGAAGGCAACCTCTGCCAACTCATCGAGCCTGGCAACAAATTCAAGCTCTTCCAAGCCGTTTCCCTCGCCGAACCTCTCGAAAACGACAATGTCGACTATCTGCTCTACGATGCCGGAACCTTAGCCAAACATACACCCAACTCTTTGGGGATGAACAGCGAAGACTACTACAACCGCATCATGGGCGGCCACTGCATCTCGGTCTTCAACGGCTGGAAAGGACTGGCGCTCTTGGACACCTTCACGATGCTCTCTGTCGACACGCCCGAGTGGGTGGTTAACAATTGGAAAGAAGACTACTTTGAAAAGATTTACATCTATCAGCTCTTCCGCAAGGTGTTTCTCTACAATGTCAACCTGACCTACCGCAAGCGCACCATCGATGTGGAAATCCTTGAAGAGCAACTCGACCGGTTTGAGCAGGAGTATTGCTTCGGCTCCATCTCCTACAATTTCCTGCCCGACCTCATCAACAAAGCTTTAGAGAAAAGCCTTGCCACGGAGCAGGACAACGAGCAGATTTACCGCATGATCAGCAAGGAGATGGCGAAACGCGAGCAACGCGCCGAGGAGAAGACCAACAAATTCCTCACTTTCTTGACTTGCATGACTATCTTTTCGGCCGTCTACGATTTCTCAAGCCTCGTCAACGAGTCGTTCGACTACAGCTATTGGTTCCACGACACCACACGGGGCTTCCGCGCCGTCAGTTCCCTACTGCTTATCATTGTTGCCGTGACCTATCTCATTGTCATCTTCCGATACAGAAAAAAGAAATAACACAGTAGGGCTGCCATAGTATGACAGCCCTACAATCAATAGCACCGTAGTATCGGACTATTTCGCCTTGCCCTGATTGGCGACAGCGGCCATCAGCGCGGCCACTTTCTCGGGGTCACCAAGGAAGAAGTCCTTCTGGAGTTTCATGTTATCGTCAAACTCGAAGACATAGGGGATGCCCGTCGGGATGTTGAAGGCGATGATTTCATCGTTGCTCATGCCTTTCAGCACCTTCACCACGCCACGCAAGCTGTTACCATGGGCCACCACCAGCACCTGGTCGTGGGTCTCAAAAGCCTTCATGATGTTGTTCTCATAGTAAGGCATCACACGATCGATGGTGTCGCAGAGGGCCTCAGTGAGGGGAATCTGCTCATCGGTAAGTTCGGCATAACGCGGATCCATGCGAGGGCTTTTAGGATCGTTCATGTCGAGCGCAGGCGGACGCACATCGAAGGCACGACGCCACAAGCGCACCTGTTCGTCGCCGTATTTCTCGGCAGTGGCCTTCTTGTCGAGGCCTTGCAGCTGACCATACGACTTTTCGTTAAGGCGCCACGACTTATAGACTGGCAGCCAGTCCATGTCCATGGCTTCGAGGGCGAGGTTTAAGGTCTTGATAGCGCGTTTAAGGTAAGAGGTGAAGCAGATTTCGGGCTTGTAGCCGTTCTCTTTCAGCACTTTGCCAGCCTCAATAGCTTCTTGCACGCCTTTCTCCGAGAGGTCGACGTTGGTCCACCCCGTGAAGAGGTTCAATTTGTTCCATTCACTTTCACCGTGACGGATTAAAATCAGTTTTTTCATTTTTATTTGATTTTGCTTAGTTTCTTTGGATTTGTGGCCTGATGGATAATTGTAAGAATCTTAATGGTTCTACTTGTAACAGAATACACAACATAGAATTTCTTGTATAGAATCACTCTATATTCTTTTTTCTCAGTACTCGGCACAAACCTAAACTTGGGATTGGCTTTAGGCAATGATGGCAGAGCCGTAATTCGTGTCATTATTCCTTTGTGGAATTGTTCGGCAACCTTTTCACCAAACAAAGTCGCTCCATACATTTCAATCGTATGAAGATTGTCAAAAAAACGTTGTTGGATAAGCAACCGTGGTTTCACAGGAGGTTTATTTCCTATATATTTTCTGCCCACCATTGCAAATGCCTTTCGTTAAACTCTTCTAAAGTCATACTTCCCGACCTTTCAGCTCTCCTGATTTCAGCCTGAATATCTTCCTCTGTCACTTCCACATCTGGGTCAGGGAAAAGCCAATTGATTTGTTTTGTCTTGGTAGTTGCCATCGTTTTTAATTTTCCGCAAAGATACAAACTTTTCTGAATTTGGGTTTTTATTCCACTGTCTTTCTCTCCCGATGTCGTTTCGGCTGTTCTTCCTGAACTTCCTCTTCGGCGACTGATTCTGCCGGCGTTTCCGATGGCGCGTCTTCCACCTTGGGCATCTCTGCCTCGATACGGCGGAAGATGTCGTCCTTGTCCTTGGGTCGCGCCTCGTCGTGCCACTTGAAGCCTTGCAGATAGCGGTCGCTTTCCTTCAGGTCGTCTTCGGGAAACATGGTCTCCGTAATGTCCTGGTAGCCCTTGATGATGTCGACGCTGTTGTCTCGCATTTCAATGACCATGGTCTTCGATTTTGACACGTCGATGCCGATGAGACTCCCGTCGTCGTCGCGAATCCAATAGATGGTCTCCGCGCCGTCGCCGTCCACGTTGACACGGTGTATGTTGCCGTTGCTGAACTTCGAGATAATGTCGGCCCCTTTGATTTGGTTGAAGCCTTCAATGGAGTCCTGCGAGATAATGAAGGCGTTGCCTTTTTGCAGCACCCAGTCCACATTACTATCTCTGAGCTTGATGTCGATGTCGACGCCCGTCAGCTGGCTGTCCTCGGCCCAGAGGATAGGGGCCTCGCGCATGCGGATGGTAGAATCGGCCATCAGATAGGTCAGAGTGTCACACTTGCCCTGCAGGTCGCTCTTGAAGAAGCGCACATGACGGCGGGCGATGAGTTTCTCAGCTTCCTCTTTCTCCTTGTCAAAATACAAAAACAGGGTATCGCCGTGGATGTAGAGCGAGTCGCCGCCGTCGTAGCTGATGGCGTATGCGCTGTCGGTGGCAAAGCTGAAGCCCTTGTCTTCCCACATCTCCACATAATCGCCGCGCATGACAACCTTATAGGAGGTGTCAATCATATCCACCTGACTGAAGGCCTTGGCCAAGCCTATATTTCTATCGTAAAAGATGGAATCCGACCTAAGCTGTTGGGTCTCGTTGTGCATATAAGGTCGCTCGTCGAGATACACAAAGTCGTCGTCGACAAGATAATAGCCGTGCGTCCCTTCCAAAACATTCTCCTTGTTGATGATGGTTGTCGGGCCCTCAAACCACATCTTTTCGATGCCCGTATTGTAGAACAAGGTGTCGGTATACATCTGGTATTTCGGGCTGTAGACCTCCACATTCTTGATGAAGTAGAACTCCTTGATACGGTCGCGGTAGTAGCCGAAACGGCTCTTCAAGGTCTTGTCGCCGCGCACCGTGACAGCGCTGTCGGGGTAACAAGCAAGGTGTTGGTTGCGGTCGTAGGTCAGGTATTCGGTGTAGAGGTTGGTGGAATCGTCGCGCAGGTGCACATGGTCATGAAACTCGGCAAAGCGGGTGTTACCGTCGTAGTTCAGCAGGTCGCTGAAAATCTCCACGCTGTCGTTGACGATGATATGGACATTCTGATAGGCGTCGAAGCTGTTGGTCTTCTGGTAGAAATAAGCGCTGTCGCAAAAGAAATAGGCCGAGTCATGGCGCATCTTCACATGCCCGATGAGCCGCTGCATGTCGCCCTGGCTCTTCGAGTAGGTAGCCACATCATAATGCTCAATGTGGATACGGGTCCTCTTACGCTGCACGGTATCTTGCTCCTGAGCCACAACGCATTGCGACAGCAGGAGGAACAAGGATACTATGAGCCATTTGACGCGTTTCATCATTCTTATAAAGCGTGCAAAGATAACATTATTGCTTGAATTTGAAAAAATTGCTTTCTTGAATTGAGCCGAGTTTTTTCCAAAATTGGAATTTTTTATCGATTTTGGAAAAAACTCAAACTCCAAAAACTCAATTATCGGAATAAGTCATCCATCGTCAATACGGATACAAATGTCGAGGAAAAACGACCTTCATTAAACCCATAAGTCGTAAGCAGCGTTGGCCATAAAGCTTTTTTGGTCTTCGTTTCATTGCGAAATACTGCCACCCTATTGTTTAGTTTTTTCATCTCTTCGGTGTCAAGACGAAGGTCGGCTTCGGTGTATTTGATTTCAAACAGGTTAATGATACCATCAGCACGGTCAAGAATCATGTCAATCTGCGCTTTCGGGGTACTCTTTCGGCTTCTCCACGAATAAAACTGGGTAGAAATCTTGTCAATATGCAATGCCTGTTTGATTTGCGGCACATGTGCCATACAAACCCGCTCAAAACTCAATCCTAACCATACGTTGACTTCCGATGTGCCGATATGGTTGCTCCAATAATTCGTTTCTGCTTCGGCACGCAACACAAAAGTCAGATAGAAAAGTGAGTAGAAATCAACGAGTTGGTAGATGGCAGAATTTTTTTTCGTTGTTTTGTTGTGGATGAGATATTTACGTATGATGTCACAATTGACGAGGTCTTCGAGTTTCCCACTAAGAGAGCCACTGGATTCCTGTCCCAAAGCCTTTCTCAACTCGTCGCGCGTCATACCTGTCTTGACTTTTGCCAAGGCATTAACGATAGCCATATAAGATTCCGGCGACTTGAACAAGGTGGAATAAAGCCTTTTGTATTCCCTACGTAACTCTTCCTCGTCACCGAAAAACAGGCGGTCGATGTTGGAGGCAAAACTTTCACCGCGATGAAGCAAGCTCAAATAGTAAGGCACGCCGCCCAAGGCCATATAAGCCTGCATGACGGTCAGGCGTTCCCATTTAAATTGACGGCTTTTGAGATATTGCTCTGTCTCTTTCAAGGTAAACGGGTGCAAATGCAGTTCGTGTGTAATACGGTCGTGAAGTCCGCCTTTGTCGTTGACGATATTGCGAATCATCCACGAAGTGGCACTTCCGCACACAATCAGCGTCAGGTTGTCTTGTAGCGAGGCCCAACTATTCCAAAAATACCCCAATGCCCTCACAAATCCTGATCGTTGCGTGTCCATCGACGGCAACTCGTCAAGGAAAACAATGCACCTGCGTTTTAGCCTGACTTTCTTTTTCAGATACAGTTTCAGAACCCTGAATGCCTCCATCCATGTCGTAGGCTTTTGGGGCAGTTGTCCGCTGTATTCCTGCATGGCATCGACGAAGGCTTCCATTTGTTCCTCTTTCGTTCCGTTGAGCACCCCGGTCATGGAAAAAGCCATTTTTCCATTAAAAAGTTGATTGACAAGGTAGGTCTTTCCGACTCTTCGGCGGCCATAAATGGCGACAAATTCAGGACGTTCGGAAGAGGTGTATTCCTTCAGCAATTTTATCTCTTGTTCTCTGCCTATCAATTTCTCCATAACATTCTATTTTCTAATAGGATGCAAAGAAAAACAATTCTTTTGAAACCGCAATGAGTTTTTTCCAAAATTGTGATTTTTTATCGATTTTGGAAAAAACTCAAATCTTCTTACTTTGGCGGTTTTTGAAAAATCTTCAATGAAATGAAGAAATTTGATTGAAAATCTTCAATGAAATGAAATTTTTGACATGCAGCGACCACAGTTTTACTCTTTCCTTCTTAGCAAAAATTTCGATGGTTCTTGGCGAGCCTATTATTTCTATTGGAACGCAATGAAACAATGTCTTTATCGACAGGGGTTCGCGATGCTGCACCCACTAATATCCTATCTTTCCAAGGGGATTCCTCGCGCTTTCGCCAAAGTCATGGAATGATGATGGAGTTTAAAAAGGCGGTGAAATGAAAATCTATGGTTTTGGACTTCGTATCTGCTCTTCAATAAATAACAACATCTTCAATACATTTTCAATGTTTGGTGTAAGTGCATTTACCTCTGTTTTTGACAAATGGCATTTTCCTTTATGTGTTATTTCTTTTCTCAAATGATGAAAATTACTTTTATCTGGCCAAAACATCTCTATTGATGGGAGTGGTAATGATTTCTTGTTTACGATTTCTTGATAATACAAATCCAAATCATTCATTGCAGGAAGACCTTTAGGCGTTTTTGGCTTACCTGTTATGCCAGACAAAGCCTTAAGCCCTTCTTCTGCCATAGAATAGATTCTTCCAACTATAGAAGTATAAAACACATCTAACATCTCATCAATAATAGTTGTGTCAACAGTTGGCCGCCATATCTTTGTGACATACTTTTGCAAATCCTCGTCCCAATCCTCGTATTCTTCTATTTGAGAATCCGCATAAGATTCCATTTCTTTTCGTAATTTCTCTAATTCTTCAGGAACAAAACCGAGTAGTTTTTTCATTGCTTCCGCTTCGGTTTTTACTTTTTGTTGAAACATATTATTCCCTTTTGAGACCATCGCCATTCATTGTGTTATGTTACTATGCTTAATTCAAATCTTTCACCAAACGAACAGAATACCCAACGTTAAGTCCCCAATAGTTTATTCTAAAGGAATGGTAACTAAAATAAACTACTCCCGCAGTTTGTCCGCCTTCGAAAGTACCAGAAGAGGACCAATATCTTCCTTCTTCGCCTATATTAGAGAGAGAAGTTCCACCTCGTGTACCCGCAGCAGGTAAGAAAACAGCACCATTTGCTTCCAAATTGTTCGTCCAATCTTCTGCTGTAATGATGTTGTCCGAAAATAACACCCCTCCATTGTTTACATAGTTTAATTCATAATTGGAAACTGACCAATTGTTTGGAAGTAAAATCACTCCTTTTACATTGTTTACTATGCCCTTGGCATATCTAATTCCAGAATTTGTGGGACGCGTGTTGAATAAACAATTCCATTCATCTACAGTAAGTGTACGCCAACCACTATTTTCTATATTCCCGCCATTACCAATTGCATTATAACCCCAATCTGCCTGACCCGTTTGATCAAAGAGGTTATTATGGTAGTCGCCATAAGCGTAATAATCGCTGTAACTTCCACTTGTGCTCCATGGTTGATAACAAGTAGCTCCATGATTGTAGCCACTCGTTCCCCACCCAAACAAATCACGGTCTACCGTTTGATACGAACTTCCTTGACCGTTATTTCCAAGATAATCCCACTGGTTGTCGGCAAATCTCCAATACGGAGTGCTTGCACTACCCCAATATTGCAAGTTGCCTTTTGAAAAACACACATGGCCTCCTTCTTCATTGATAGTAAACAAGCCATTAATAGCTCCTATTGGATATTCTATAGCCGCTTGTGTATTTGCTACTACTACGATTCCCATGGCTATATATCCATTATCAACGATTGCAGGAATATCTGGACGAGCACCAATATAAAGCCCGTCTTCTGAATATGCAGTACCTTCTTCTCCTTCCTCCAACTCCTCCTGCGGCAACAAAATCGCCCATTTCTCAACATTCTCGCCATTTCCTGCTGGTAGCATAATCACGCCTTCGCCGTCTTGGGATGGTGTCAAAGTGTTGTTTGCAAAATCCACCGTTACCTTGTTGTGCATTCCAGTAATGCAAATCGGTGAATTTGAAGGTGTGGTCACATTGAACTTCACCAAGGCGCATTTGTTCTTCAGTTTTGCGGTGTAGGATGTTGTAGCAGGAGCGTATTCCTCATTCGAAGGCGCACACGAAATCACGGGCAGATGCTGTGTCTGGTCGCTGATAACTACTGAACATTCCTCCGTTGAGCCTGGGCCGAGGGTTTCTTGCGGAGTCACATTGCCCAAGAAGTAGAAATACAGAGGTTGCCCTTCTGTTGGGTTGGTGATGTTGCCTACAAAATGGCCTGCACCGTTGTGTGTCAGCATGCCGACATACTTGCCTCCGCTGCCTACGTAGATGATGTCGCCACTCTCGAAGTTGACGGTGCCTGTTGACGGGTTTACGTCAACTTTTGAATTGCCGTTGCTAATACTTAAAGTGATGGCAACGGTATTGCCCGTATTGTCGGGTATGATTTGTTCGTTTTCCTTTTTACACTGGGTCATCATCGCCAGCAATGCAAAAGCCAAAAGGATAATGCTTTTTTTCTTCATTTTGTTGTCTCCTTAATTCTTTTTGTTTCTTTTTCTTGTTTTGATGGTTGCATAACCTGCGCTTGCCGCAAGCAAAATCAGTGCTCCGCTTGTGAGCGGTGTGCCGAAGGTCTCGTTGGTGATGTCTTCACCTTGGATGTAGTTGCCGAAGTTCTCGTTGGTGAAGAAACCTGTTGCCTCACCCCTGTTTTGGATAAGTCCTTGTGTGCCACCAAAGCCGTAATAATCCTCGTCGGCAATGCCGCGCTTGAATAGGCCTTGGGCCGATAGCCCAACCGGCAACAACACAGCAAGCAATAACGCCGGAACCATCCACTTCTTCTTTTTTGTCTTGATGTTTTGCATTATTGAAACCTATTGTGTATCCGTCGACTCAAACGGACACCTCACAAACAGCTACAGAGCGGAGCCTCCCAATCTTATTCTTATTTCTGATGGTTGGGTCTGGTCTCCCAAAGAAGGAAAATACGAATAAAGGTACTGCTCCGCTGTTTATGTTGTGTTTGATTAGACGCAACATAACAGCGAAAGCAACCTCTTCTCTTAACCTCCTTCTAATGCGAATTGACCAGATTCACCATCAAGGAATAAAGCGAAGAATGCGCTTTCTCTGGCCAGGCCGTTTTCTCTCGGCTTGGCAGGGGCAAAAATAAGGAAAAAATAAATTGCGCAAAGGGAAAAGGAGAAAAAACATGAATTATCAAAAATGATTCACGAATTATCAGAAAAACAATTTTTGGTCAATTCGTGGATAATTAATGATAATTTTTGTTGAAAATCAAAGACATAAAAATGTGGAGACGGTGTGCACACCGTCTCCACAAAACAATGCATTCAAGATGATTACAAATTACATTGTCGTTTTCGTTTAGACGTTGCACGCAACGTCTCTACAAACGTTGATTACATGGTTTTCGCCCAGGTGTCCTTCAACGCCACGGTGCGGTTGAAGACCAGATGTCCCGGCGTGCTGTCCTTGTCGACAGTGAAGTAGCCGATGCGCTGGAATTGGAAATGGTCGAGCGGCTTGGCATCGGCCAGGTATTCCTCCACATAGCACACAGGACGCACCTCAAGCGAGTTGGGGTTCATCATCTCCTTCATGGCTTCGAGGGCGGTCTTGCCTTCGCCTTGCAGGCGGGCCAGCTCGTCGCGCGGGTTCTCCACCTTCCAGAGGCGGTCGTACATGCGCACCTCGGCTTGCAGACAACGTTCGCAGCTCACCCAATGGATGGTGCCTTTCACCTTACGGTTGGCACCCGGCATGCCGCTCTTTGTGTCGGGGTCGTATTCGGCATAGACCTCCACGACCTCGCCGTTCTCGTCTTTCTTGCAGCCCGTGCATTTCACGATGTAGGCGTTCTTGAGACGCACCTCGTTGCCCGGCGTCATGCGGAAGTACTTCTTCGGCGCGTCTTCCATGAAGTCCTCTTTTTCAATCCAAAGCTCGCGGCTGAAGGCGATCTTGTGGCTGCCTGCCGTTTCGTCCTCGGGGTTGTTGATGGCTTCCATCTCCTCGATTTGTCCCTCAGGATAGTTGGTGATAACCAACTTCACCGGGTTGACCACGGCGGCCACACGGTTGGCGGTGGCGTTGAGGTCCTCGCGGATGGCGCTCTCCATCAAGGCGAAGTCGTTCAAGGCATCATAGGTGGTGTAGCCAATCTTGTCGATGAACTTGTGGATGCCGCCTGGTGTGTAGCCACGGCGACGGAAGCCGCAAATCGTGGGCATACGCGGGTCGTCCCAACCGCTCACCAGGCCCTCGTTGACGAGGACGAGCAGGTTACGCTTGCTCAGCAAGATATAGTTGAGGTTCAGCTTGTTGAACTCGGTCTGACGCGGACGGTTATCATCCAAGTTGTCGCCCTCGCCACGGATCTCTTTCAGCCAATCAATGAACAGGTCGTAGAGCGGGCGGTGAACTACAAATTCAAGCGTGCACAACGAGTGGGTGACGCCTTCGAAGTAGTCGCTCTGTCCGTGGGCGAAGTCGTACATCGGGTAGGCATGCCACTTGGTGCCCGTGCGGTGGTGCGGCGTGTCGACGACACGGTAGATGATGGGGTCACGGAAGTGCATGTTGGGGTTAGCCATATCGATTTTGGCGCGGAGCACCATCTTGCCTTCGCCAATCTCGCCGTTGTTCATCTTATGGAACAACTCCAAAGACTCCTCAACGGGACGATTGCGGTATGGGCTCTCTATGCCAGGCTGCGTAGGCGTACCCTTCTGAGCGGCAATCTCTTCGGAGCTCTGCTCGTCGATGTAGGCCTTGCCGCGTTTGATGAGCTCTATGGCAAAATCCCAGAGTTGCTGGAAGTAGTCGGAGGCGTAGTATTCGTTACCCCACTGGTAGCCAAGCCATTGGATATCCTCTTTGATGGCATCGACATACTCCATGTTCTCCTTGGTGGGGTTGGTGTCGTCGAAGCGCAAGTTGCACACGCCGCCGTGTTGCGCGGCGATGCCGAAGTCGAGGCAGATGGCCTTGGCGTGACCGATGTGGAGGTAACCGTTCGGCTCTGGGGGAAAGCGCGTCTGCACACGTCCGCCGTTCTTGCCGTTACTGAGGTCTTCTTCCACTTTCGCTTCAATGAAATTGAGCGACTTCTTTTCGATTACTTTTTCTTCTTCCGGGTTTGTCATAGCAATTCAAGATTCAAAATTTAAAATTCAAAGATTAGTAGGCTTTATACTTGTCGCCAGTCTTCTCGATGAGGATACGATAGTATTCGTCGCTGTACTTGGGGTGCTTGCTGTTGATGGGCACATACTTTTGTCCCGGGACAGGCTCGCCAGGGGTATTCAGGTTGCCATCCACATACTTCATAAACAGCTCGTGGTAGAAACGCTTCCACATGACCGTCGTTTCGTTGGCGGCATCGCATGAGAACTTGGTGAGTTCCCGCTGCTGAGCCTCTCTTCCCTTGATGGTGGCCACGCGCTTATCCAAAGCAGGAACAACGCTTTCCACCCATTTCGTCTCCAACTCGCGCTGGCGTTTACGGATTTCGGGATGGATGTAGTCATACTTGGTGTAGGCCCAGTTGCTCATCTGGTTGAAGGTCCAGAAGGCGGACGACTCCGACCATTCGCTCATCGAGCCGTTGCCTTCGCGGAAGCACTCAGGGATCTCGGTCATGCAGGTGTACATCGGGCAGTAGATCGTGTTGTCGGTATCGTCGACACCAAACCAAATGATGCCACCGATGGGCCATTCCTGATAGCCACGGCTTTGGGCAACGAAGCTGAAGCCCGTCTGCTGGGTGGCGGTGGTGCGCTCATGCACATAGGTCACGCCGTCGACTTCCCAGTCCATGGGACGCCAGCGATAGGGGCAATGGAAGGGACCTGCGCCCACACATTGCGACATGTCGAGTTCGGTGCCTTCGAGGTGGTCGCGCATGAAGTCCATCATGTCAAGGACGCTGACTTTCTTGTTGGGCAACACCCACAAAGGCATGCGGTTGGTCGGGAAATTGTCGGGGGTCTGGCACATGCCTTCCTTATAAGGCTGGGCGCGCTGGATGTCGCGACCCGTGGCATAGCCCCAATAGTCCTTCATGTTGTCGGTCACCTTGTTGAACATGGCCCACACGCGGAGGTCGCAGAAGCGGGCACCGTCAAAAGTCACAGGGTTGTAGACATCGGAGAACGAGAACTTATCGTCGGGACCGTTATAGAGCTTCATCTCCTTGGCGAAGCTGATCACGTCGTCGGCATAGACGCAGTCGATGTTCGGGTCTTTCAAAAGCTTGTCAATGTTTTTGAAAGTGATGCTGGTCTTGCACTTGCGCGTAGCCAGCGGGAAAGTGGTGATGCGGGCTTGGTTGGCGTGACCGCTCACATAGCCGTCGGGGATACGTTGAGCCACCCAAACGGCACCTTTGTTGGCCTTGCCTTTGCCAATCATCTCAAGAATCCACACCTCCTCGGTGTCGCAGATGCTGAACGACTCGCCCTCGCTGACATAGCCGTAGTTGTAAACCAGCTCGCCCATGCACTTGATGGCTTCGCGGGCGGTCTTGGCGCGTTGCAGGGTGATGTAAATCAGGCTGCCATAGTCGATGATGCCCTGGCCTTCCCAGAGACATTCGAGACCACCGTAAGTCGTCTCACCGATGGCCAGTTGCCATTCGTTCATATTTCCGACCACATTATAAGTGTGCGCCACCTCAGGAATCTGGCCGCGGTACATGCCGCCGTCCCAGTCGTACACGTCGCGCATGGCACCGACAGGCCAATCGGCGGCAGGATAGTGATAGAGCTCGCCATAGAGCACATGGCTGTCGGCGGCATAGCTGATCATGCAGGAGCCATCAGTGGAGGCGCCTTTGGTGATGAGGAAATTAGTGCAGGCATTGGCTTTCCCGAAGGAAAAAACAAGGACCAAAGCCAGGATTGCAGTGAATACTTTTTTCATAGGATATGATTTTATGATGATACTTCTATTAGAGCCTACAAAAATAGTAAAATGTTTCGTTGAAAAAGGTGAATTCTTCAATTGTTTGCATTTTATTGAATTAAAACAATTTATCCGACAGCAAACGACAACAAACGACTACTGTCGACTACAAACGTTTGTTCAACGGCTTGGTCTTGACGGAAGGTTTTTCTTTGCAGCGAGAAAAACGAACAAGTTATGACAAAGAAAAAACCATTTGACAAAAAACACTCGACAAAGATTTCCTTTTCGGAATTAGTTGAGCTTATTAGAAGCAGTTGTGACTATAAGTTTTGCATCATAGATGAAACCATTGACGATGAGCTTCTGGAACTTGCAGCAAAACACAACATTGACCTGAAAGGCTACAAACATGTGATTGAAACATCAGGCATTCAACATTCGGAAAAACGGCACGGAAACAAAAGTGAAGACCGAACACCATTGTCGCTGGAAGATTATTTGCTGATACCTTTTATTATTCGGAATAGGGATGAAGTAACAATTTCTCCGTCAAAAACGGGAACAAACAAACAAAATGTGCTACTATACAAGAAAAAGATAGGCCTTCAGTATGTGTATGTGGAGGAAATCAGAGATGGAAAAAACAAAAGTTTGGCTTTCAAGTCTTTTCGTAAGAGGCAACCAGAAAGCCCCTCCGATGAGAGGGGCTAATCTGTGTTATCACGGAGGGAACATGCCGAAGCCCGCCCCTTACGTCTTGATAATGCACTGGTTTTTCATTCCGTGTCCGCGACCAACTGCCTGCAAAAATACAACAAAAACCAAAACCTCACCATAAAAATGAAAAATATTCCTTATTTTAGCCAATTGAACACGATAGAAAACATGGCGCAGCAAACTTTTGTCAACCAGAAACTTGAATTTGTCGAAGAGCTGGTGCTTTATACCGATTCGCATATCTTCCTTACGGGACGGGCAGGCACGGGAAAGACCACCTTCCTGAAGAACCTGCCACTGAAAACATACAAGCGCATGGTTGTGGTGGCGCCTACCGGCGTGGCCGCCATCAACGCGGGCGGACAGACGATTCACTCGTTCTTCCAACTGCCTTTCGGACCGCAGGTACCAGAAAACGCACAAAGAGGCGCATACAAGGCCAAAACGTTAGCCGCCCAATTCCAAAAACTCAACAAGAAGAAACTCAACCTCATCCGCAGCCTCGACCTGCTCATCATCGACGAAATCAGCATGGTACGCGCCGACGTGCTTGATGCGGTGGATGCCGTGCTGCGACGGGCACGACGCTCACAGAAGCCCTTTGGCGGCCTGCAACTGCTGATGATCGGTGACGTGCACCAGCTGGCACCCGTGGCCAAGGCCGAGGAATGGGAGGTATTGGCGCCTTATTACGTTACGCCTTATTTCTTCGGTAGCCAGGTACTGCAAAAGACGCCCTATGTTTGCGTGGAGCTGGAGCACATCTATCGCCAACACGACGAGGACTTCATCACCTTGTTGAACAAGGTACGTAACAACCAAATGGACGCCGATTGCGTTCGCCTGCTCAACAGCCGCTATATGCCCAATTTCATCGCTCACGACAACGAAGGCTACATCACCCTGACCACCCACAACTACCAAGCCGACCAAATCAACGAGTCGAAGCTGGCAGCCATCGATGCCAAGCCACTAATCTTTGAGGCTTTAGTGCATGGCAATTTTCCCGAAAACACCTTCCCCACCAAGGAAGAGCTGGTGCTGAAAGTCGGGGCGCAGGTGATGTTCGTCAAGAACGACCCGAGTCCAGAGAAGGCTTTTTATAACGGCAAGATTGGGCGACTGGTAGGCTATGATGAAAACGAAGGCACCGTCACAGTGAAATGCGGTGCAGAACTCATCGTCGTGCCCAAGCTGACTTGGCAGAACATGGAGTACACCATCAACGCTGAGAACCAGGATATTGAGGAAAAGGAAATCGGCAGCTTCACCCAGATACCATTGCGTCTAGCATGGGCCGTCACCATCCACAAGAGCCAAGGCCTTACCTTCGACAAAGTCATCGTCGACGCGGGACAAGCCTTCGCCCACGGGCAGGTGTATGTCGCCCTCAGCCGCTGCACCTCGTTGGAAGGCCTCGTGCTGAAAACACGCATCACTTCCAATGCCTTAGTCAACGACCATTCCGTTGATCAGTTTGTGGAGCGACTGCCCGAGAAGGAACCCACGCAGGAGAAAGTCGACCAACTGCGCCACGAGTATGAGCTGGAGACCATGCTCGAGCTCATCGATTTCGACGGTATCTACAAGGACTTCGGCAAGCTGATGAAGGTGATGTACGACAACGACACCTTGTTTGAAAGTGCATTAATCCAAGACCTCTCGCAGCGGCGCAACAGGATTCATGAAGAGCTTTGCACGGTGAGTATCAAGTTCGAAAGCCAGATACAGAAACTCCACGCCCAAGCTCCTTCGTGCGAGCAAAACCCGGCCTTGCAGGAGCGCATAATCAAAGGTGCGGCCTACTTCGATGAGCATCTGAAAGCCATCGCCGACGGCCTCTTCGACTTGCCTTTCAAGACCGACAATCAAGCTGTCAACGACCAACTCTCCGAAGCCTTGAAACTGCTCGGGGAAGACATCGGCATCAAGGAGGCGTGTTTGGAAGCCTGCAAAGACGGCTTCACCATCGAAGCCTATCAAAAGACAAGGTCGCTGAAAATGATTGAAAAAGAGAAGAGCGGAAAAAAGAAAGTGGAGATTAAGTTTGAGCCAAGCAAAAACGGAGGGCTATACTCCATTTTACTATCGTGGCGTGCCGCACGTTCCGAAGCCGACGGTGTGCTTGCCTCCAACATTGCACCCATCAGGACGCTAAAAGCCATCGCAGCAGCCAAGCCTGTTACCCTTGCCGAGTTACGGAAAGTAGAAGGCATGGGCACCAAGCGTATCAGAAACTATGGTGCAGAGATTCTGGATATTGTTCTCCGGTTTTTGGGCCAAGACCCAGAGAAAGCTGACATCGGTGACTTGGCTAAAGTTCCTGCAAAGAAAACCAATGGCGAAACGTATTTCCAGACTAAAGCGATGGCTGAACAGGGCATGAACATCAAAGACATTGCCCAAGCAAGAGGGTTAACCGAATCAACCATACTTAGTCATCTAACTTATTGGGTCGAACAAGGTTCATTCTCTGCATCGCAATTTGTTTCGAAGGAAAAAATAGCCGAAATCTGCGATTACTTTGAGGCAACTGGCGACCCAAAAATCACCACAGCGAAAGATGTCCTGGGTGATGACTACCAATTTGGGGAAATCCGCATGGTCTTAGCAGAGATGAAACGGGAAGGATACTTCAAAGAAACATGAGCTTAGTTCAAACAATTTTATTATTTTTGCAATCTATAAAGTGTAATTATCTTGGGAACCTTGAGATTATATACAATAGGTCATTCCAGCCACTCGTTGGAAGAGTTTCTTTCTTTGCTACAACGTCACGGGATCAACTGCGTTGTGGATGTCAGGAGTGTGCCTGCAAGCAAATACGCCCCACAGTTTAATGAGGAGAGTCTAAGACGTTTCCTAAAACTGCACAACATTCAATACCTACCTTTTGGCGATGAGTTCGGCGCAAGGAGAACTGACTGCATTAATGATGAAGGTCAGGTGGATTTTGAAATGGCAGTTACAACTCCTTTATTCCAACAGGGAGCTGAAAGGCTGATGAAAGGTCTGGAAAGGGGCTTTAGGATTGCCCTGATGTGTTCAGAGGCCGACCCTTTGGAATGCCACCGTTTCTCCCTGGTTTCCAGATATTTACACAATCAAGGAATCGAAGTTTTTCACATTTTGAAGGATGCAGAATTGGCTACCCAAAGTGAGGTAGAAAAACGGATGGTGAACGAGTTTCTCCATTCGCGGAAATACCGTCTTGCCGAGGTTGACGAGTTGTTTGGCACCTATACGGCCGAAGACCAACTCAACGATGCTTATAGATTGAAAAACAAGGAAATAGGATATAAACCTTCATTACAGCTGGAAGAAGAATACTGACATGATTACATTATACACCATAGGTTTCACGAAGAAAAGTGCCGAGCGTTTCTTCAGTTTGATACGCGACAACGGCGTGAAACAACTCGTCGATGTGCGCATCAGCAATAGTAGCCAGTTGGCGGGTTTTGCCAAAGGCAAAGACTTAGAGTTTTTCACCAACGAAATCTGCCACATCCCCTATCAGCACTTTGTGGACTTCGCGCCCACCAAAGAACTTCTAGACCAATGGCATAAGCAAGAAGTGACTTGGCCGGAATATGTGGAAATCTACACCAAGATACTGAACGACAGGGAGATTATAAAGAAATATGGCGTCAAGCCGTTCGACGGAGCCTGTTTCCTCTGCAGTGAAGACACCCCCGAACAGTGCCATCGACGCTTGTTGGCTGAATTTCTGCAAAAACATAGCAAAGAGAAAGTTCAAATTGTCCACTTAATTTAATGGTATGGATAAGTATTTCATTTGTTTGGCCAATTCCTACAAACATGGTGGCAGATGCATCGCTGGCGTTGAAGTCGTACCACAATCCGACGGAAGTCTTGACATCGTCCGCCACGATGATGGTCGCCCGCGATGGATAAGACCTGTTTCGATGTCAGCCAACGGCGAAATACCCAACCATCTCGCAGAGATTTTCAAGATTTTTTCACTGGTCAAACTAAGCGACGTGGAGCCTTGCCCCGACAAGGCGCATTCCGAGGATGTGCATTGCTCACGAATGGAAATCTGTCCATCTGAGCTATCTCCTAACACGGATTTCTTGGACCAACTCATTGACGCTCGGCATCAAGCGATTTTTTATTACAGAGGGAAGGCTATCCCCGCCAAGATGATTGACCGCCTCGATTATTCTTTGATGCTGATTCATCCTGAACAGGCCTGTGCCTATTGTGACGAAGAAAGGGAAAACTCAAAGTATCGTATGAAGTTCACCTACTATGGCACAAACTACAACTTTCCCATTACCGACCCCGTTTTTTTGGATCAGTTCAAAAAAAGTCCTGACAATTATTCGGATTTGAATGGCGTTTATTTGGTGCTTTCGCTCGGTTTGGAGTTTGAAGGATTCCATTTCAAATTGGTGGCCACGGTGGTGATTCCTTGTAATTTGGCTATTCTGGAAAAGCCTCAACTCGTTGATGAAAGCCATCTTTCCTATATGGAGCAGCAAAAGCTGCTTTATGCCAAGGCTTATGTCAAGTGGACACCCGAAGAAGATACCGAACTCCTTGAATTATATTCCAAAGGGTGGTCTATAAAGGATCTGGTAATAAGATTTGAACGAAACAAAGGCGCAATTCGTTCCCGCATTAAGAAACTGACAATGGAGCAACAAGACAACGATAATGGATTCCAAAGCGAGGAAGAAGAATTGGCCCACTTGATAGAACTGAAACAGGAAATCGAAAGAAAGATAGAGGCTCTTCGTGAAAAAATCAGTTTGAAAAGCCAAAATGAATGATGTTTAATTTACTCTAAAATTACGGCTGCGGCAGCTGCCCCTGCTGCGGAACGATGATAGCGCAGACGATATAGGCCAAGAGGCCGGCACCGCCACAAAAAGTAAAGATGACCCACAGAAGACGGATCAAAGTCGGGTCTACCTCAAAGTATTCACCCAGTCCACCACAAACGCCGCAGAGTTTCTTGTCGGCCATCGAACGATAAAGCTTCTTGTTCATTTTGCTGTTGTTTTTGTTACTGAGCGCAAAAGTACACAGAATTTCTATATCCCGAAAGGGCAAAAACACAGTTTTTTTTCTACTAATAGTTTGTAATTCGACATGACAATATGTTGATTATCAACACTAATCATATTCAAAAGTTTGTAAAGAGTGTTTAGCATGTCAAAAAGCCAGATTTTCGTTATACTTTTGCATTGGAAAAACTGACAAAAATGAACTGCCCTTTGGTCTATATGAAAAAACGCTTTTTGCTCCTTCTTGGATTGGCGTTGCTGCTCTCCGCCTGCAACACGAAAAACAAGACGGAAAGGATGCAAGGCATAGTGGCTGAGGTGCGGGCCAAATACAAGGCTTACGAAGACATCAGTCAAGACGATCAAATCTTCGAGGCCTACGACTACTTTGTGAAGCAGAAGGACTACGAAAACGCCGCACCCGCTGCCCTCTACAGCGGCTGTGTGCGGCAGGCCAAAAAGGAATACGAATCGGCCATGAACTGCTACAAGGAAGCAGACCGCTTTGGCAGGATGGTCGGCGACTCGGTCAGCGCCGCCTTCGCGCAATATTATATAGGTGACCTGCTCAACAACAGCGGCCACGAGGCCGAAGCCATTGCCAACTACAAAGCCGCCGCCGAACTATGGGGCGACAGCCTCTCGCGCAAGGCCAAGTGCCTCAACGCTGTAGCCATGATGTATATCGTGAATGACGACTACGACAATGCCTTCGTCTACCTTGAACAAGCCTTGCAATTAGCACAAACCTCAGAAGACCAAATAACAGAAGCCTCAGTTTGGAACAACTATTCCGTTGCGTATCAATTGCTTGACGAATACGACACCGCCTTGGATTGCTTACGGAAGACCCTGCCTTTGGTGGATGAAAAACGCCGCCCCATCGCCTTGCTCAACTTGGCAAAGGTCTATCTGGCGTTGGATGAACGCGACTCGTTGGATTATTATAAAACACAGATGCTCAACGCGATAGAAACAGTGGAATGCCAACCCGAAACCATGGCTGCCGTCTATGGCTTCCTGATCAAAGACGCACTGAGCATGGGCGATTACGAAAGAGCCTATCAGTTTGAGAAACAGCACGAACAAGTCGCCCTTGACCTCCTCTCCGACCAAACACAGAGTTCCGTCCTCGAGATTCAGAAAAAGTACGACTTTGAGGCACAAGCCAACCAGCATAACCGCCAGATGCTCTCGCGACAAAGGCTCATCATCGTGCTGACCATTGTACTGATTGCCGCTTTGGTTGTGGTTACCGTTTTGATTCTCAATGCCTTGAAAAAGAAACGCATCGAGGCCGAAATCAACGCCAATCTCTTGGAACTGAAGAAACGCAACGCGCAGCAACAGCAAGAGCAGACCGAGATGCAGGCTCAATACGATGCACTCCAGAAACAGAACGCACAGCAAAGTGAGTTACAGGCAGAATTCGGCGACAAACTGAAAGACGAATACCTGCAAAAATGCAACATCATCCGCTGCTTCGAGGTGCTTTCGCGCGACAGAAACAACCCTATAGCTTTCAAGGACTTGGAGAAGTCGCTCTTCGATGGCGAAGACCATTGGACAAGCTTTGAAGCGGCTTTCGAGGGCGTGCACCCGGGCTTCATCGCTTTTGTGCACAAACAATACCCCGACCTCAGCGAGATGGAATTCCGCTATTGCCTGCTCTCGCATTTCAAACTCTCGCGGCAAGAATATGCCGACGTGTTGGGGTGCAGCATCTATAATGTGGATAAAATCCGTGCAAGCATCAACAACAAAATGAAACAAAAAGAATAAAACCATGAAATACAAGCCTTTATTGTTATCCATTCTCACTATCCTCGCCTTGACATTCGTTTCGTGCGAGAAAGACAGGCCCATGATGCAATACGTTTCTGGCGACGACAAAGACAAAATCGACCTGAAAGGATCGCTGATGAAACCCGACATGAAATACGACAACATCTACGCCGAGTTGGTCGAGAAAGTCGTTTATGTCTATTTCAACGAGACGGTGGAAAACTGCGCCATGACCCTCACCGCAAAAAACGGCGATGTGTTATATTCCCGACGAGTGAGCAAGCAACAGCCTACCACATTGCGCATCTTTATGGGCAACGAGCCAACTGGTGACTACAAACTCTACATCACGAATGGTGTGGACGAGGCCTCAGGCTGGTTCCATCTTGATAACTCTTCGGAAACCAATTATAGTATCAACAATAAAACCTATCAATAATGAAAAAGATTATCATCATTTGCATGGCGCTCTTGGCGATGAGCGCATGTAAAAAGGAAAACAATTATGTAATGCTTTCGAATGAAGAAGCAGCGGCTATTCCTTACCAGATGGGACAATTGGTAAAGTTCCTCACACAAGACAATGATACGGTTGCCTTTCAAATAACTTGGGACGAGACCTCTCTTGCCGATTATCACAACGACCACGATTACTTAAGCGAACCCTTGGATTTTAGTTCGCCGATCGCCTATTGCAATGCCCGCACTGTGCAATTGACAAGTGAAACTTATCCATTCTTTATGGAATTCACCATATACCCAGAGAAAGTGCTGTCTTTCAATTGGAACAATGATCTTGTCATCTGTCGCGAGTTGCTTCCCACGGACGAAACCTTTTCGATTAATGGCACCACATACGAACATGTAACTCACGACCGGCTTTACAACCAATACACTGGAGCCATGCTCTATGATTGGTATTACAACGAAAAGTTGGGGCTGCTGTATTTCGAGAAAGGTGATTTCTCGCTGACAAGAATCCCATAAAACGTCAAAACTATATGGCTCTATGAAAAAGACTATGTTATTGCTCGGATTGCTACTTACAGTATGTAGCCTCAGCGCCCAAGAAAAAGGTCAATTCGTGCTTCAAGCCGAAGCCAATGCCGGCATTATGTTCTGCTATCCTTTTCAAGGTACTTTTAATTCCATTGACCTTGAAGGAGCCGTTGGACCTGTTTTCCGTTATCAATTGACTGACTGTTTGGGTGTCGGCATCGGTGCCAATTATTGTGTACACCGTTTTCTCCAATACTTGCCCGTCTTTGCGGATGCAAAATATAGTTTTGGCTCTGGTAAGTCAAAACCATACGCTGAACTTCGTGCCGGATATGCCTTTAGCCTGAAAAGACAAGACACGTGGGCAGAAGGAGGTTATTCTCTATATTATTCAGTGGAAGGATTATACTCACAACTTATTATCGGCTATTCCATCGGCCATTCCGACTTCGGCATTGGAGGACAGCTTGTCAACCTTAAAGACGAAGGGATTGAATTTGGTGACGGCACTACTGGTTATCATCCATTTGTCAAAAATCGCCTGAAGCCTGGCGTGTTTTTGCATTATGCATACAATTTTTATTTCGGTAAATAAACCTTTAAAATTCAGTAATTTATGAAGAAAATACTTTTTGTTTTTTGCCTGATGGCATTCTTTTCAGGCACAGCCTTTGCCCAACTTGACACGGTGCGAAGCAACAAGAACGAGTTCAGCATCGGCTATGGTGTGATGCCGTCAAGCAGCTTCCGTTTTAAACCAGGCCAACACTATTATCCCTTGGGAGAAAATGTCGGTGCCATTTATGCCACCTACACACGCCGCCTCAACAAGGTCATCGGCATCGGAGCCACCTATTGCTTCGACCCACGCGTCTACACCTATTATGAAAAACCCAGCACCAAAGAAGGCCTTATCTGTCGCCTCGGCGAGTCGAGCCACACACTCATGTTCCACCTCAAAATCAACTGGCTCAACACCAAATACGTGAACCTCTACAGCAAAGTGGGACAAGGCGTCATGGCATGGGGCTACAACCTCAAGGAATACCAACCCGACTTGTATCAAATCAACATGCCGTCCAACAAATTCATAGATAGGATTGACTATGCCTACCAGTTTGTTCCCATCGGCGTTGAGATTGGCACCAAGCAATACGCTGGTTTCATCCAATGCGGCTTGGGCATGGAAGGCATCATCAGCATCGGATTTCGTTATGGACTAAAAGATAAGGAGTAAACACCATGAAAAGACACTTGATATTTTGCATCGCCCTCGTAGCCGTGATGGCCTCTTGCGTGAAAGAGCCTCAAATCTACCGTCGCCTCTCCGATGAAGAATCGGCCATCGTCCCCTATCAGATGGGGCAAACCATCCGAATGCTCAACCAAGACGATGATACGCTCTGCTTCACCGTTGTACACGACACCACTTATGTAGCCTATAACTACTACGATTCCCGTTACAACCCCTTCGGAAAAATGTCCATTGAGCCTCGTCCCTATTTCTATGCTCGTGAGGTGGTGCTTCAAAGTCCGCCTGAAAACAGTTGCCTGCTGCGTTGCATCGTGGCACCCGAGAAGGTGGTCACCGTCACTTACGAAGAGCTCCGCCTTTACCAGGACCGAGATTTCTATTATTGGCATACCCTTCTAGGCCGCACCCTTCCCTTGAACGACCTGGCCACCACCACCGTCACGATTGGGGAAACCACCTACGAGGATGTGCATGTCGACCAAGGGTCCTATATGGCAGACACCACCATGGTTTCCTATGCTTGGTACTACAGCGAACAACAAGGGTTGATTGCCGCCAAACACGGCGACTACTCGCTGACACTGATACCATAATAAATAACAAATAAAATCGTTACTTTTGCACCGACAAAAGAACAAAATCAATAAAACCCATAAACCCTCAACAAAATGAAAAAGATTTTCTTAACCTTAGTGATGGCGCTTTTCGCCATCGGCGCATTTGCGCAGAATGATGAAACAACTGGAGTGCGTATCCCTGGAGGATACCAAGGCTTCTTTGAAATGGGCAACACCATGTTGCACTTCGACAAGAACATATCCACGACCATTCAACTCTCGACCACCCACGGCGGTTATTTCAACGAGCACCTCTTTGCAGGTATGGGAATCGCCTATGAATGGAATCGAGATTATGAATTTGTGCCCATCTACGCCAACCTCCGTTATGTGTTCATGAGCCACTCCGTCGTCAGCCCCGTCGTGAGTCTACGCTTAGGCTCATATCTTGGCGACAACATCGGTGCTTATGGCGACCTTGCCGTAGGCGTTCGCTTTGCATCGAAGCGTGACTTCGCCGTCAGCGTCTTGGTGGCCGGTACGTATTATGACAAAATCACACGCAACTACTACGAAGAGTGGACGGACAGCCAAGGCGTATGGCACCACGAGAATGTGGAAAGACAGATCAACCCCTCGGGCATCGCTGTGAGAGTGGGCATCGAGTGGTAATGTCTCAACACGAATCAAAACATTTCTGTCATGAACAAATTGAAACATCTTTTCTTTCTCGTGGTAGCTTCATTGCTGCTCGCGAGTTGTGGAAAGACTCCCATAGAACCACATCTTATCGTTTCGGCTGATACTCTGGTCTTCAAAGGTAACGACACCCTCTCACTCTACGTGACCACCGACAACCCCGAACGAAGGGAGTTTTACGTCAACATTCCCTTCGAGTGGATGGATGTCCGCCCGCAATCAGGACGCATTGCGGAAGGCGACACCGTGGAACTCAAACTCATCTCTCACATCTACGACTACATGTCCATCAAAGAAGACTTCCTATACCTCACTTCTTCCTTTGACGAGAAACAAGTAAAGCTTATTGGTCTTCTGGAAGACTACACAGATTACACCCTCCCTGACACTTTATTCTTCCCGCAGGACATCAACAATGTCGTCATGCGCATCAACAACTATGGGAATACCACGCTTGAATATGCTATCGCCGCTTCAACGGACTTCGTCAACTTCTCACCTAACTCGGGACAATTGCCGATGATGCAACATGCCGACATCTCCGTCACCATCGACAGGGAGAACCTGCTTATGGAGACGCGCCCAAGACTGTACGTTACAATCGATGACAAGGTTGACACGGTACTGTTGATTCCCGAAAAGAAGCTAATGCTTCCCAACGATGTGGTGGACGCAGAGTACGCCAAAGCCACCGACCTATTGGTGTATGTGGCTGCCGATGCAACGCTCAATATCTATCACCCCGACACCAAAACCTTGACTTCTGTCCAACTCTCCTACACGCCTACCTGCGTGTCGGTCTCACCCGACGGCACCAAGGCAGCGGTGGGTCACGATGCCCATGTGACATACGTCGACCTGATGGCAGAAAACGTGCTCACCACCAACGACATCTCATGTGACGCCCTCGACATCGTGCTCACTAATAACGGCTGGACCTATGTATTCCCGAATCACTATGGGTGGACACACTTCAGCTGCATCAACATCAGCACGCCATACGCGATGGAAACCCTACAAACAGGCCACAACATCTATGGCGGCACCAAAGGCAAGCTGCACCCCTCAGGGAATTATATTTATGGCGCAGATAACGGTTTGTCGCCTGCCGACATCGAGAAATACGACATCCAGGATGGCACAGCCCAATACCTTTACGACTCGCCTTATCACGGCGACTACTACATGGGAGGCGACTTGTGGTTTGAAGAAAATGGCGAAAGGCTGTTCACCAGAGCAGGTACCGTATTCAAGACCAGCGAGACGCAAAGCATGGATATGATCTATAATGGCACAATCCCTTTGGACGGCGACTATAGAAGCATCGCTTGGCTCGACCAGCTCGACCTGAAGAGAGAGATTTACCTCGTCAGACAAGTCGCTGGTTGGTCTAATGAGCCAGGTCCGCCCTTCGTCGACATCTACGACTCCGACAACCTGACCCACAAGATCAAGATAGGACTGGAGAAATACGCCGTTGCCAACGGCGTCGACTACACCATCTATGCTGCCTGTCCATACTTCGTGTTCGCCAACTCCAATGGAACCGAACTCTACGTCATCACCAAAGCCAATGGCTCAGGGATGGTGCATGAATGGGCCATCCAAACCATCGACATGGAATAAACTAAGTAGAAAATGGTATTGAAAAAGTCGGGAAAGTTTCCCGACTTTTTTGTTGTTAGGTTCACGGAGCGGCAAGCTAATCTTTTTCAAAAAGATTAACGTACTCCTTTTCTTCAGGAGAAAGGGGCAAATTTTCCTCCGAGACAACCGTAAAGACGTAAACCAACTCCCTCTCGGTCTTGGCGTCTCTGATATATTGCCGCTTCAACTTCGGGTTCATGCCCGACAATCCCAATGTCTCCGCCATCTTCCGCTTGAGGGTCTTCTCCGGCGTGTCGCCAAAGGCTACATGCCACCAATAAAGCCTCGTGGTCTCGCCCTTGCCATCGACGACATGCAGATGCGCGACAGGGTGCAGCATCTTGTTGCCTTGGTGCAACTCCACACACATGGCCCGACCCACGATGTTGCCGCGCTCGTTGACGATGGGCAAGAATTCAATGGGGTTCACCTCTGGCTCAAATCGGCGCGGGCCTTCCGCTTGGGCTGGCATGTCGAGGGCGTCGTCTTCTATGACTAGCGTCTGCGCAACGGGATCAAGAGTTTCTTCGATGATTCTTCGGGGACGTCTTTCTGCTGTTGTAAAAGTCTTGACGGGCTTGTCTTGAACGATCTGCGTGAGTGTCATCGGCTCAAACGACACTTCCTCCACCACAATCTTTTCTGGACACTTCATCTCAATGACATCTCCCGATTTCTTCCCTATCAGCAACTTGGCGACAGGTGAGATGAATGAAATAAGGCCTTTGTTCACGTCGGCTTCGTCCACTCCAACGATGCGCACCACGCGCCCGTTGTAGCGCACCCATGCCCCGAAGCTCACCGTGTCCTTAGTGGCCTTGGCAAGGTCGACCTCCACAGCGCTGTTGATACGGTCAACGAGTTGCTTGATGGTGGCATCGAGGAAATTGACCATGATGTAGTCGTCGCCCGCCTTGACACGCTCTGCCTCGAGGTTTTTCAACTCCTCTTTGAGTGCGTCAAGACCTTCTTTGGTGACATAGTTGGGCACGCCATCAGGCAGGTATGCCCTCGGCGGCACCCTCGGAATCTCTTCTTGGTCGCCTTCTTTGATGAAGCCTCTACTCATCAGTGTGTTTTTTCCTTCAGAATCATTTGACACGGGACGCGGGACTTCGAGACAATGGCTTTTAGCTTTTAGCCGTTAGCTATTAGCTTGGTAGCCAATAAGCTAACGGCTAATTGCTAATAGCTAACAGCTAAAAAAGTCTCGCGTCCGAAATACTAGCCTATTACTTAATCACCAGCTCATCAATAATATTCTGGCACTTACCCACCTTCTCGATGCACCAGAGCAGGTAGCGCGCGTCCATGCAGATGGTGCGCTGCACCTTGTTCTCGAAGCTGAGGTCACCACTCATGGCTTCCCAGTTACCGTCGAAGGCCAAACCGATGAGGTTGCCCTCGCCGTCGATGACGGGACTCCCCGAGTTGCCGCCCGTGATGTCGTTGGTGGTGATGAAGTTGACCACCAGCTCGCCGTTTTCGTTGGCATAACGGCCGTAGTCCTTCTTGGCCACGAGGTCGCGGACGTCCTTCGGGATGTCGAACTCCCAGTTGCCGGGCACGTACTTGGCCATCACGCCGTCCATGGTGGTGTAGTAGTTGTAGTTGACGGCATCGGCGGCCTTGTAAGGCTCCACGGTGCCGTAAGTGAGGCGCATGGTAAAGTTGGCATCAGGATAGAAATTGCGGTCGCTCTGCATCTCCATCAAGCCTTTCATATAAAGGCGCTCGCCGGCGTTGCCGAGGTTTTGGGCTTCCTCATAGCGGGCATACAGCTCTTGATATGAGTCGATGATGTTCATTGAGAGGGCATAGATCGGGTCTTTGTCAAGGGCTTTTGGCTTCTGCATCCACTTCTCCAGACGGGCTTTGTCAGTGAAGATGGACTTCTCGAAGGCCTTGGCCACAAAGGCGCTGAAGTCACCGCCGTTCTCGTCGCCGATGCGGGTCACTTCGCTCGGACGCAGCTCGGCAGGGATGTTCTTATAGAACAAGGCCAGTAGCGCAGTGGTCACGTCTTGGTCAAGCGGCATGCTGTAGTCTTTGAAGAAGGCATCCACAGCAGGCTGCATCGCTTCGGCAGCAGCCTTGATGTCGGCTTTGTCGGCCTTGTCTTCAAACATCTTGTTGATGCGCATGAACCTGCGGCTGAAGGCGACGGCCTCGCCGCCGTTCCAGCCAGCCTCGCGGTGGTAGGTGAACGACTTCTCAATCTCGTCGAGGATGTCCCACTTGGCTTTGATGCCCTTGAAGATGTCGCCATATTCGGCCATGCGTTTCGGGTCAGCTTTCACCCAGTTGGCAAAGTCCTCTTCCTGGGCTTGGCGGCGTTCATACACATGGTTGCGCTTGAGTTGCTTCACCTGTCCGATGTAGTATTTCCAATAGTTCGACACGCTGGCCTGCTTCGAGGCGTACATGATGAACACCTCTTGGTCGGCGTCCATGTGCTTGCGGTAGTTTTCGAGCTTGGTCGTGCGGCAGTCGATGATGGCAGGACCCTCCTCTTCGATGACGTTCTTCACGGTGTAGGAGGTCGAATAGCGGTCAGTCGAGCCGGGATAGCCGAGGATCATGGCATAGTCGCCGGGCTTCACACCGTTTAGATTAATGGGAAGGAACCACTTGCTCTTCATCGGGACGTTATCGGCGGAGTATTCGGCAGGGTTGCCGTCGGGAGCGGTGTAGACACGGAAGATGTTGAAGTCGCCCTTATGGCGCGGCCAGGTCCAGTTGTCGGTGTCGGCACCGAACTTGCCGATGCCCCAAGGCGGACAGCACACGAGACGCACGTCCTTGTATTCATCATACTCGAAGAGGATGTATTGGTTGCCGCTATAGAAAGGCACAATCTCGACGCGCACGCTGCGGTCGCTTTTGCGTTCCTTGGTGATTGAACGGCTGTTCTTAGCGACAATTTCATCGCGCTCGGCCTCGCTGGTCTCAGCGGTGACGCCTTTCAGCACTTCTTCGGTGACATCTTCCACCTTATTTAAGAAGAGGACGGACAGACCAGGATTGGGCAACTCTTCGCCTTTGCTCTTGGCCCAGAAGCCGTCGGTGAGGTAGTCGTGTTCGACGGACGAGTGCTTCTGCACATAGCTCAAGCCACAGTGGTGGTTGGTGAGCAGCAGGCCTTCGGGGGAAATGATTTCGCCCGTGCAGCCGCCGCCGAATTGCACAATGGCGTCCTTAAGGCTGGGTTGGTTAAGGCTGAAGATCTGTTCGGCCGTGAGCTTGCAACCCATGGCTTGCATTTCAGCCAGGTTTTGGCCATTCAGTGAATAAGGCAGCCACATGCCTTCGTCGGCGCGGGCTACCATAAGAGTCAGCACTAAGGCTGCAATGAGGGATAATGCTTTTTTCATTTTGTTATGAGTTATTTTAATTATTCAATTCTATGGTATCCTCTTTCACTAGTTTACCAATGTAGTCAATAAAAGTTTGGGCTTGTATAGTAAGGGCATCTGTCATTTCTATATCACAATAGATAAAGTCATCATAATCACCACTCTGCCTCTTCTCGTATAATGTTGAGAGGATTTTACCAATCGATATAGGCACCAATCCTTTTGAAACAAAATGCAATCCAAGCATGGCCTTGACTCCAGCATGTGATTTCGCTTCGATTTTATGTTTCAGAAGCAAGGCTTCGGTAGCATAGTAGCACGCATAATATAACCTGTTTACCGCAGCGTTATAAAACTCCTTTTCTGTCATTACCGCAGCTTCTTGCATTGTGGCATACGCTCTTTCAAGACGATACTCAACTAAGGCTTTTCTGCTTTCGTCATCCAATCCGCTCATAGTCTAATTCCTTCCTTCATCACATTAAGATAAAACGGCGTTACCAATGGACGGTTTTCCCATTGTTTTTTCAACATGACAATCGGACTGATTGCCACACCCGTTTGAAGTTCCAATTCATAAAGAGGTGTAGTAACAGCATCTTCCTGAGCCAAAGTGAGCTTGTCTCCATCAACAAGGATAAGAAGATCAATGTCGCTGTCTGACCTTGCCTCGCCACGTGCCTCACTGCCATACAAAATGACTTCTGCGGAAGGAAACAATTGCCGCATAATCATTTGAATCTGTGCCACTATTTCTTTTCTGCTCATAACGCTAACTATTTATGCCTGCAATATTACGAAGAAAATCCGAATCCTACGCAGCATTGTATAACAAAAAACCCCTCCTGATGGGGAAAAAGGAGGGGAAAAACAATATAAAGATTATGAAAAAAATCCGTATTTAGTTTTATCAATGCTTTAGCATCGAAATCTGATGCAAAGATAAGCATTATTTTCATGCACGGCACAATTTTGGCAATTTTTTTGAATTTTTTACCCCAAAAAGCGCTTTTCGGGATACAATTCACCCTATCGTAGCCAACGGATGCCGTGTTCAGGCGCCAGCAATCACTGCTTGGCGGCCATGACCAGCTGACCTCTGTAGTACAGGTCGCCGTCCACGTAATAAGCACGGTGCATCACATGCATGGTGCCAGTGGTGGGATCGATGGTCACGTTCGGGGTTTCAGCCTTGTAATGTGTTCTTCTCTTAGCGCCTCTGGTATGAGACTGTCTTCTTTTAGGATGTGCCATTTCTTTGTTATTTTAACTAGTTAATTACCAATTGTTTATTTATCGTTCAAATCTATGTCTTTCAAAGCGGCCCAGCGCGGGTCGATGGCGTCGGAGGCCTCTTCCTCTTCTTCGGGTGCTTCTTCGCGGTTGAGCATCTCAATCACGGCGGGGTTGCACTGGCCTTCGGGATGCACGCGGTGCATCGGGATGGCGAGGATGATGTACTCGTACACCAACGGCATGATGTCGTATTCGTTCAGATCGGGCGAAACGACAGCCACGTCGTCCGACTCTTCGGCATTCTCCGTTCCCAACTTGAGGAAGAAGTCCTGCTGGCTCTCGATGGGCTGGTCGAACTCGTCGGCGCAGCGGTCGCAAGGCACGCGCACGCTCCCTTGGAGGTCGAAGTGCAGGGTCAGCATGGTCTCCTGACGGTCGATATCCAACTTCACCGACACCTTTCCTTGCTGGACTTCGGAGTAATCCATTCCTGCGAAGAAATCGTTATCGATCTCATACTCAAAGGAATGGCAGCCGAGAGCAAGGCCACTGACCGGAATCAGGAATTCGTTCTTCTTTTCCATTCTGCCTAAAAATCGGGCTGCAAAAGTACGGAATTAATTTGAATGTGGAACATTTGGGATGGAATTTTCGCAAAAATCACTATTTTTGCCTCAATAAAACCGTTGATTATGACACGTATCGAACGCATCACCCACATGGAGTGTCTCCTCGACAAAAGTACCGAAGTCATCGCCCGTTTGGAGCAAGCCCTCGAGGACTTCGCCGCCCTCCAACCCGACATCGCCGAACTGGAGGCCTATTACACCTCGCCGCAGTGGCGCAAGGACTTCGAAGCCGACGAGGCCGGCAAACTGCCGAAGGACCTGAAGCGCGGAGTCTTGAGCGAGGATGGGATTTGGAATGTGTTGGAGGATTATAAGCGACTTTCCTCTGCCCTTTCTTCTTGATAAGAAAGGGCGAAAGAATCAAGGCCGACATCAAGGGCCCACCGCACAAGGCGGACACCCCTCCCCCATGTCGGCCGTGGCCAACGCACCCAACCCAGTCAATGTTTGGCATTCCCACACGAAGACTCTTCTTTAGGCACTCTCTTGGCTTTGCCCCCACTGCCGCTTCGCGTCATTGCGAACGAAGTGAAGCAATCCATTTATGATAGATTCATGTAAGATTTGTTTCCAAAAAAACAGATAAATTGATTTCCACAAACGAAAACGGTTATTCTCGTCGTTACAAGGTCAATAAAGCACATTTAATTTGAGAATCACATGCGCAAACTAAAAGAACTCCTCGGTTACGCCCTCGGCGGCCTGATGTTCGTGCTCCTCATCCCGACCTTGATGTGGTGGGTCTCGGGGATGCCCAATCTATTGGCTGTCCCTATGGCCAGGATGGTGATTGCCCTCGTGTTGGCGGTGCTCGGACTGTCGCTCAGCGTGTGGTCCATCGTCTACATGCGGCACAAGGGCGATGGCAACCCCATGGACGCCTTCGGCCACGAGGTGGCGCCCCGCACGAAGCACCTGATGACGGAAGGTCCCTACCGCCTGAGCCGCAACCCCATGCTGACAGGGAGTTTCGTCTACTTCGCCGGCGTGTGCGTATGGCTCTGGACCTGGCAGGCGCTGCTGGTGTATGTTGCCTTCATTGGCATCATGCTGCTGCAAGTGCGCAGCGAGGAGAAGCGCCTCCGCCGCGACTTCGGCGAGGCGTATGAGGCGTATTGCAGGCGGACGGGGCGGTTTGGGCCGGTTTCGCTTGCGAAACAGCACTCGCGGAAATGAGTACCCTCGTCACTCGCCCATACCCCCTGGTTGTCATTGCGGACTCGATCCGCAATCTCCTACGCCTATGTACTACGCTTGTCCTTTCCTCTTGACAGGAAAGGACCAATTTTGCGCAAGCCGAACGCAGAGCCGAGCTCGCTCGGACTATGCTGAGGCAAAGCAAAATCAGCGAAGCTAAAGAATCAAGGCCGACATCATCGGTCCTCCCCACAAAGCGGGCGCTTCCCCGCCATGTCGGCCCTTCCTCCCCGCCCAACCCGGACGAGGTTGGTCCTTCCCACACTGAAAACTTTTCTCTGAACTCTTTCTTGGCTTTGCCTCACGACAGGGAAGCAGCAGCCATGTCATGCCAACGTTGGCAGATGCGGTGGCGGGCATCTATGGCTGCGGTTTATTGCATCAATCTCTTTTTCAGCATTCTACCCGACAGCAAACGACAACAAACGACTACAGTCGACTACAAACGTTTAATCAACGGCTTTTTCTTGACAAGGTTTGCATCTTTGCGGCATAATTCAAATTCATTAGATTATGACCACGAAGAAAAAGAAATCCACGGACATCATCAAGGTTGCCGCAGATAGCGATAAACCTTGCCCACCCAAAACAGAATCCATCGACTTTATCAAAGATGCAATTTACACCATCCGAGGTGTGAAGGTTATGCTTGATGCCGACCTCGCTGAAATCTATGGCTATCAAACGAGCCGTTTCAACCAGCAAGTCAAAAACAACATAGAGAAATTCGATGCCGATTTCAGATTCCAACTTACCAAAGAAGAGTATCAACAGATTTTGAGGTCAAAAATTTTGACCACAAAAAGTGGTGTAAACACCCAACTTTCAGATAATTATGAAACGAACGAATTTTTAAGGTCAAAAAATTTGACCATAGAATTAACTGCAAACGGCTCAGTTTCAACCGAAAACACCAACGAAACAAACTTGAAATCAAAATTTTTGACATCAAGTTGGGGTGGCAATCGGAAACTACCCTACGTCTTCACCGAGCAAGGCGTCTATATGCTGATGACCGTCTTGAAAGGAGAATTGGCCACGCAACAAAGCAAGGCATTGGTTCGCGCCTTTAAAGCGTTGAAGGACTTTATGGTTGACAACACCGCACTCATTGGGCAACGCGAATTGCTGCAACTTTCGGTGCAAACTACACAAAACACATCTGACATTGCCGAAATCAAAGACAACATGGTCACCAAAGCGGACCTGGCCAAGGTAGTACAAGACTTCACCGACCCCAATACACGTCGCGAATACCTTATTCTAGATGGCGAATCGGTGGAAGCCAACATCGCCTATTCCAGCATCTACAAGGCTGCCAAATACAGCATCTTTGTGATTGACAATTATATCGGCCTGAAAACGCTTGTGCTACTCAAAAACGCAGCTCCCACTATACGGATAACCATCTTCAGCGACAACATTGGACGGGGCTTGCACCAAAGTGACTACAATGACTTCCTCAACCAATACCCATCGATTCAACTAGACTTCCGAAAGACCTGCGGCATCTATCACGATCGTTATATTGTGGTGGATTACGACAGAAAAACTGAGAAGATCTACCATTGCGGGGCCTCTTCAAAGGACGCGGGCAAAAAAGTAACCACTATCACCAAAGTGACCGACCGACAAGTCTATCATCCTTTGGTGGATGCCTTACTTCTCAATCCTGTTTTGTCGTTAAATTGACCGCTTCCTCTGCATCGATGATACGGTCTATCATACTGGGGCCTCGCTGAAGGACTTGGGCAAGAAATGGTTCGCCTTTGGGCGTATGGAGATTGGGGCTGAGGGGCTAAGGGGAAAAATGGGATAGGATGTGTTTTTTATCGGGAATTGGAGACGGGTTTTGGAGAAAAATCTCTATATTTGCAAGTTTATAGGAAATACTCAGCGATGAAAACTGATAATAAACAGAAATTCAAAGCAATAAGCTTCTTCTATTCTAAAGAATTTTGAATGAATTATAATCTGGGGCCAACAAAAACAAAGGGTTGATTATAAATAAAACTATTGGTATCTCAAAGATTTAATGGCAGGATGTCAGATAAACAAACAAATATAGTATATAATATTGACTCTCGAAAGATTAGTTCAATACTACCCAACGAATCCGAGTTTTTGATTCAAACGACGATTACATCTCCTCCATATTTTGATATGAAAGATTATGGAGTAAAAAATCAAATTGGGTTTGGTCAAACATACGAGAAATATCTTGTTGACCTCCAAAACATATTTAAAGAAATCCTAAATAGGACAAAAGATGATGGCACTTTATGGATCGTGATTGACACGTTTAAGCGAAATCATTCAGTCGTTCCTCTCCCTTTTGATCTTGCTAATAAACTAAAAGAAGTAGGATGGATATTTCAAGATATTATTATTTGGAAAAAAGACAAAACAGTACCCTGGTCTTCTGACGGTTTCGTTCAAAGAAAAATTGAGTATATTTTGTTTTTCTCTAAGGGAACCAAGTTCAAGTATAATAAGGATGTTACAAGGGTATATGATACCCAAATGTTAAAAAGATGGTGGGTGAAATATCCTGAAAGATATAACCCAAAAGGGAAAGCTCTTGATGAGATTTGGGAGTATCCTATTCCTGTGCAAGGAGCATGGGGTGATAAATATATCCGTCATTTCTGTCCTCTGCCAAAGGAAATGGTTGCTACCATGATTTCATTAAGCACTGATGAAAACGACATCGTATTAGATCCATTTGCAGGAAGCGGGGCCGTTTTAGCTCAAGCTGCATACATGAAGCGAAACTACATTGGCGTCGAATTGAACAATAATTACATTGAACAGTTTAATAGCTACTTAAATGACACCTTAATAAACGGTCAGAAAGAATACGAATCAATAAAGGCTTCCCCCGATCAATCTAGTTTTGAGACTGTCATATGGCAGCTGAGGGCTTTGAAATACGGTCGGGTGTTGTTGAATGCTATTGAAAAACAGACAAACACACAGAATGGGAAAGTCGTTGTAAACCCACTCGATATGCAAAAGGATAAAATGTGCGTTGAGTATGTATTTATCATCGATGATAATGTGCAAACGAAGTATGCAGAGCTGATTCCTGATATCATAAAGAAGAAACCCTTATCATTATATGGCATTATCCCAACAATTAAATACGATAAACCTCAAAATGTTGACACAACCTCATATCACAAATATTCCGCGACCAATTCTTATTCATATATAAAACAGCCTGAACATTATACAAAAGCCAAGGTATTTAGCAACATAATAATTGACATCAATGAACAGCAATACGCCTAATAATATCAAAGGTCATTCTAAATCTCCAAAAAAGAGAAAGACTACAACTCCGGAGGAAAAGCAAGCAAAAAAAGAAAAACTGCAAAAACGACGTGAGAAACAGGGCCATATTAATGCCATCCGGAAAATAATGTTAAATATGGGGTTTGAAAGATTAATTGATATTTCGGGGCATAATTTCAACTATAAGGATCGTACTAGCGAGCTGGATGATGTTTTCGTACGTGAAAATATCGTACTACTAGTTGAATATACAACCGAAAAGGATCCGGGAGATCATCTTCTTAAAAAGGATCATTTTTATAGAAGAGTATACGAAAACCCTATACAATTTCTTCAATTCTTGATCAATGATTTTCCCACAAAATCGTTCAATCAATATTACAACGACATCATCAAGAACAAATACCCGACACTTGATACACTTCAATTAAAGGTTTTGTATTGTTCAAGACACGACATTGGAAACGAGCATAAGAACGTGGTTACCAACGCCATCAATTTCTTCGATTATAATAAGGTCCAGTATTTTAAACTGCTCACAAAAGCAATAAAAAAATCTGCTATTTATGAGTTTTTAGATTTTTTAAACATTCCATTTAAAAATTATGCAGATAGTATTATATCTACATCTTCAAAGAATGAATACAAAGGATACATTTTGCCTGAAGCGAAAAGTAGATTTAAAGATGGTTATAAGATTATTTCTTTTTATATCGATGCCGAATCTTTGATGAGACGAGCTTATGTTTTACGAAGAGACAGCTGGAGAGAAGAAAAGAATATCCGTCTTTATCAAAGAATGCTTGAAAACTCCAAGATTGTCAATATGCGTAAATATCTTTATGATGAAAAACGGGTATTTGTTAATAATATAATTGCAACAGTATCAAAAAATGATATTACTCTAAAGACTATAACATTCGATCCAAATACAGCTAAACCAACAGAAACTATTATTGATATAGACAAAGATGGAAATTTCAACCCAGTATCTCCTCATGTTGAAAGTATTCAAATAGAGATTCAGGATAAGTACAATTTAATTGGCATTATTGACGGACAGCACAGAGTCTATGCGTATCATGAAGGTAACGATTTGTATGAAGATGTTATTAAAATCTTAAGAAAACAACAAAATCTATTAACGACATGCATAATTTACCCAGATAAAGAAAGCGAACAAGAAAAGAATCGTTTTGAAGCGAACTTGTTTCTTGAAATAAACAAGAACCAGAAAAAACTCAATTCTACATTACAACAAGAAATAGAGTTAATAGTATCACCATTTTCAACAGTTTCGATTGGAAAAGACATTCTGAAACAACTTAATGCAAATGGACCTTTACAAAACAAACTTGTTCAATGTTCATACGACAATTACAAAATAAGCACAGCTTCTGTTGTTAGCTACGGATTAAGACCTTTGATCAAATTAGATGAAAACGCCAAAGATGGTTTGTTTAGGCTTTGGAATGAACCTAACAAATTGAAGTTGAAAGATAAGGATTGTAACGATGATGATTTAAGAAATGCATATATTGGTTTTTGTGTAGAAAAAATCAGAGATTTATTAATAGCATTTAAGCAACACCTATCTGGTAATAACATGTGGGAACCATACAGCACAAGAAACAAACAAGGTGTGTTAGGAGTGGTTCTATTAAATGGCATTATGAATGTATTGCGTTTGCTTATCGAGAATGATCAAATATCCACAGTTGAAGAATATGTTAAATCATTAACCGGTGTTGAGAAATTCCAATTTAGAGATTATAAATCAAGTCAATATAGAAGGATGGGGGAAAAACTTTACTCGGACTTCTTCAATAAACGTTTGTAGTAAATAATTATAAAATGAGTTGTTAGATAACCGAAAAAAGCTTTATAATATACTTTTTTAGTTTCTTAACCACAAATGATTTTTTTCGCATGATCCCCTTTGGTATATTTCCACAAACAAACGCCATGAAATTAATGACCTAAAAAACTATGATTAACCGCTATTTCTATAAATCATCAATATCTGAATTCATCAGTTCTTCAACTGACTTTATCTTCGGACAAATATCGCGCGCTGATGAAATGGACACCATGTCCACACAAAAATTCGCATGGGTCGTAGAAATAGAAACCATGAAAAGGGCATTGCAGCCATGGAGACACGAGGCTGCCGAAATCATTTTTGAATACTCAATTCCTCGTTTGGGAAAGAGAATCGATGTTGTTGTTTTGTTACGTGAAAGAGTCTTTGTGATAGAGTTTAAGGCAGGTGAAACTGAATTTCTGCACCAGGACGTGGATCAAGTCATGGACTATGCATTAGACTTGAAAAACTTTCATCAAGGTAGTATTGACCGTTTGATAGTTCCAGTATTAGTTGCAACCGAAAGCAGCAAGTATTCTACTGTTTGTCAACCATCGCATTATGATGATGGTGTTTATGAGCCATTGATGACAGACTCTGCACATTTGGGCGATGTTATTAATATGGTTTTACTTGACTGCATGCAGCAAAAGGCTTTTAGTGTTGCCATTGAGAATTGGGCTCGCAGTCGTTATTCGCCAACGCCGACCATTATCGAAGCAGCCCGATCGCTATATTTGAATCATAGTGTAGAAGAAATTACTCGTCATGAGGCTGAAGGAGAACAATTGGAACGTACCACTCGTTATGTGCAGCAGGTTATACGTGAAACAAAAGCCAAAAGAGGAAAAAGTATCTGCTTTGTGACAGGAGTACCAGGTGCGGGTAAAACATTGGTGGGACTTAACGTTGCCGTACAACAGGAGTCTAATGAAGATTTAGCAGTCTATTTGTCAGGCAACGGCCCTCTCGTTGCTGTTCTTACTGAAGCCTTAACACGTGACAAACAAGCGCAAGAAAAAGCTCGTGGCAATAGAATACTAAAGAAAGATGCAGAACGTGAAGTGAAACGTTTTATTCAAATCATTCATCGTTACCGCGACAATATGCTTGGCAAAGTTCGGGTTGTTAATGGTCATATCGAAATAGACCCTACAAAAGAACTAAAGGACCATATTGCGGGCTATGGTGAAGTAGAGAATATTGCCATTTTTGACGAGGCACAACGTTCGTGGGACAAAGAACATATTGCAGCATGGCTTAATCGAAAAAAAGGCTTCGCCGAGTTTCCGATGTCAGAAGGAGAATTCCTGATTTGGTCTCTGGACCAACGTAAAGATTGGGCTGTAATTGTTTGTCTTGTTGGAGGTGGTCAAGAAATCAATACAGGAGAAGCGGGGATTGGTGAGTGGATTCGTGCTCTTAACGAGTCGTTCCCTGATTGGCAAATATACATATCCAGCCAACTAACAGCCAAGGAATACGCTGAAGGCAAAGTGTCGGAGTTACTGAATCAAAACAGGAATGTTGTTTACTCTGACAACTTACATCTTGCTGTTTCTATGCGTAGTTTTCGTGCTGAAAGCTTGTCAAACATGGTTCATTATTTGTTGGATGGTGAATCAGAGAAAGCCAAAGAAGTTTATGAAAGTATTATAGATCGTTATCCCATCGTACTTACAAGAGATCTTGAAAAAGCCAAAAAATGGCTACGCGATAAAGCACGTGGTAATGAACGATATGGTTTAGTTGTTTCTTCAAAGGCTTATCGTTTGAAACCATTGGCAATTGATGTACGATGCAAACCCGATACCGTACATTGGTTTTTAGATGACATCAATGATGTCCGCTCATCTTTGTTCTTAGAAGATGCAGCCAGCGAGTTTGACATACAAGGCTTAGAATTGGATTGGACCTGTCTTGTTTGGGATGGCGATTTGCGTTATAATGGTACTACTTGGGACTATTTTGAATTCAATGGTGGTAGTAAATGGAATCGCATCAATAAAGAAGAACGCAAAGCGTATCAGCTTAACGCTTATCGTGTTCTTTTGACTCGCGCACGTCAAGGAATGGTCATTTGTGTCCCTGAAGGCAACCCAAAAGATCATACACGTTTGCCTGAGTTTTACGATGGTACATATTTATACTTGAAATCACTTGGATTCCAAGAAATATGAAGTACATAGAAGTTGTAGCGGCGATTATTCACGATGCAGAAGGTCAAATACTAGCTACCCAACGTGGCTATGGTGACTGGAAAGATTGGTGGGAGTTCCCTGGCGGGAAGATAGAATCAGGAGAATCTTCCGAAGAAGCTTTGAAACGCGAAATCCAAGAAGAACTGTCAACAGATATTAGCGTGGATGACTTCTTCTGCACAGTAGAATATGACTACCCAAAGTTTCATCTGACAATGCACTGCTACCTATGTTCGTTGCTCACTGAAGCGCTACATCTAAATGAACACGAAGCAGCCAAATGGCTTAGCAAAGAAGAATTGGACAGCGTTAGATGGCTGCCTGCAGATATAGAAATCATTAAGAAACTACAAACGATTAATCAATGAACACCCACCTCTTCCTCCAATCCCTAACCAAATTCCTCCTCGGTGCCGTCATCATCGGCCTGCTTATCTTTCTACCTGCCGGGTCGCTGCACTATTGGCAGGGCTGGCTGCTAATGGGCATCCTGTTTGTACCGATGTTCGTCGCGGGGCTCGTCATGCTATTCAAGAACACAGAGCTACTCCAGAAACGACTTAACGCCAAGGAACAGGAGAAGGAACAGAAGACCGTCGTGGCGCTGAGCGGCCTGCTCTTCGTCGCCGCCTTCGTCGTCGCCGGCCTCAACTGGCGCTTCCAATGGCTGGTGCTACCCAACTGGGTGGTATGGGTGGCCGCAGCGCTCTTCCTGGTGTGTTATGGCCTCTATGCAGAGGTGCTGCGCGAAAACACCTACCTCTCGCGTACCATTAAGGTGCAGGAGCATCAAAAGGTCATCGACACGGGTCTTTATGGCATCGTCCGCCACCCCATGTATATGGCCACCACCATCCTCTTCCTGATGATGCCCCTCGTGCTGGCCTCACCCATCTCCTTCGGCATCATGCTGCTGTATCTCCCACTCATCGCAAAACGCATCCGCAACGAGGAAGCCGTGCTGGAAGAGGGGCTGGAAGGCTACAGCGAATACAAACAACGGGTGAAATACAGGATTCTGCCTTTTATCTGGTGAAGACATGAAGTACAAACTTGTCATATTCGACCTTGATGGGACACTGCTCAACACCATCGCCGACCTCAGCGAGGCCGTCAACCACGCCTTGAAGCTGCGTGGCCTGCCTTTGCATTCGCTGGAGGAAGTCACCAAGATGGTCGGCCACGGTGTGCGCAACCTCATCACGCAGGCGCTACCCGCTGAGCTGCGCGACGACACGGCCACCGTGGATGCCGTCCTCGCCGACTTCACGGAATACTACTTCGCCCATATCGACACATACACCCAGCCCTACCCTGGCATACCTGAACTCATCACGACACTGCACCGCAAAGGCATCCTGATGGCCGTCGCCTCCAACAAGTTCCAAGCAGGGACGGAACACCTCATCAAGGAGTTCTTCCCTGGCATCCCCTTCGTCGCCGTGCTGGGCAATCGCCCTGGTTTCCCGCTTAAGCCCGACCCTGAGATTGTTGGAGTGGTGCTGCGCAAGGCGGGTGTCAGCAAGGAAGAAGCCGTCATGGTCGGTGACTCACCCACCGACATGAGGACCGCCGCCAACGGTGGCATCAGGGGCATCGCCGTCGGATGGGGGTATCGCGATATGAGAGGCATTGAAGGCATAACCGTAGTGGAAACAGTTGATGAACTACAAAAACTGCTCCTGCCATGACCGACAAAATGACTCCCGCACAGCGGCACTACTGTATGTCGCGCATCCACGGCAAGGCCACCAAGCCCGAGCTGAAGGTACGGCATTGGCTGTGGCGGCATGGCTATCGCTATCGTCTCAACGTGAAGAGCGTGCCGGGCAAGCCGGATATCGTCATGAGGCGATATCGTACGGCGATTTTTGTGAATGGGTGTTTCTGGCATGGACACGATGTAGAGACGCGATTAATCGCGTCTCTACAAGACATCACCAATTCATCGTGCTGCAAGATTCCGCAGACGAATCGGGAGTTTTGGGTGAATAAGATCAAGAGAAATCAAGAGCGGGACCAAAAGAATTATCAGGTGCTGCACGACAACGGCTGGCAGGTCATCGTGGTGTGGGAGTGTCAGCTGACGCCCAATCGCATTGAGGAGACGATGCTACGGGTGGAGCTGCTTCTCAACGAGCATTTCTTGGAGTTGCATCAGCCCAAGCCAGTGACCTACGACCTCCAAGAAGAAACGCAGGTTCCGATGGCCGCTGAAGATGCATCGAATTATAGCCTATAATTTGTTCAATCATTATCCCCATGTTTAACAGAAGATTCTTCACTTCGCGCTTCAAATCCCAAGCTCTTCCTGAGCGTCCAAGACATACCCCTGAACGTGCTTTCCTTCGCACCCCCACCCCTATTCTTGACAGAATCGAACTGAAACAGAAAGCTCGATGTCTGAAAAAAAGCGGTGTTCCCGACAAATTATTTGAAGCAGGAAAAATATATGACAACCTTAAAAAATACGACAAGTCGTTTGAGTGCTATCAGCAAGCGGCTCAACAAGGCCATATCCAAGCCACTTATGAGTTGGTGCTGTGCTACGACTTCCCCAAGGGGTGCGAACAAGACTTGAGTAAAGCGTTTGAGTTATGTTTAGCGTTGGCTAAGAAAGGGTTACCCGAAGCCATGTGCCGTGTCGGCATGTATTTCGAGAAAGGCATTGGCACATATAAAGACACTGAACTTGCACTCCATTGGTACAAGGAAGCGGCCAAAAATGGCAACAATCTAGCAAAAAGGCGTTTGGAACAAATGCTTACTTCATCCTGAATTCCAACATCCCGCCTTCCATAATCTGCTGGTGGGTGAGTTTGTAGTCCTTTATCTCCTTGCCGTTCAGCTTCACGCTTTTCACGTGGATGCGCTCCGCCGTCTTGTTGGGCGCGGTGATGACGAAGTCCTTGCCGCCTGCAAGATGCAAGGTCGCCTTGGTGAATAGCGGCGTGCCGATGACATACTCGGCCGAGCCGGCATGGAAGGGATAGAATCCCAAGGCGGAGAAGATGTACCATGCCGACATCTGACCACAGTCGTCGTTGCCGGCATAGCCGCAAGGCGTGGCACGGTAGAACTCGCTCCTCACCTGCTCCACCAGCTCCTGCGTGCGCTCGGGCTTGCCTGCGAAGTTGTAAAGGTACACGGTGTGATGGCTGGGTTCGTTGCCGTGGGCATACTGCCCGATGAAGCCACTCGCGTTGCCGTTGACTTCGCCACTGGTGGCAGTCAAACTGAAGTTCTCATCGAGTTTCTTCAGGAAGCCTTTCTTGCCGCCGAAGAGGTCGATGAGGCCCTGCGGGTCCTGCGGCACGAACCACATGTACTGCCAGGCGTTGCCTTCCACGAAACAGGGCTGTTCGTACGACAGCGGGTCGAAGCCGTCTATCCAGTTACCCTTTTCGTCCTTGGGACGGAAGAAACCCGTCTCCGGGTCGAAGAGGTTCTTGTAGAACATGCTGCGGCGATAGAAACGCTCGTAGTCTTCGGTCTTGCCCAGTTTCTTGGCCACCAAGGCCACGCAGGCGTCGTCGAAAGCCTGCTCCATGGTGATACTGACGCTCTCGTCCTGCAGGGTCTGCGGCATGTAGCCATACTGCTCCCATACTTCAAAAGGCGAGTTGTAGTGGCTCCGCGTGCTGCTCTTGACCATGGCGCGATAGGTCTCCTCCACGTCGAGACCGGGCAACTCGGCGAGGATGGCATCGGCGAGCACGGGGATGGCATGGTTGCCGATCATGCAGTAGTTGTCCTGTCCCCAGAGGTCCCAGATGGGCAGATAACCATAGGTATGGTAGTGCGCCACCATGTCGCGGACAAACTGCGCGGCGATGTCGGGTGCGATGAGCGTATAGAGCGGATGGGCGGCACGGAAGGTGTCCCACAGGCTGAAGGTGCTGTGATACACTTGTCCCGGAGGCATCTGCTTGATTTCGAAGTTGGTGTTCATATAACGGCCGTCGACGTCGCTCATAGTGTTGGGCTGCATCAGCACATGGTAGAGGCCTGTGTAGAAGATGGTCTTCTGTTCGTCGCTGCCCTCAATGTCGATGCGGCTAAGCTCCTTTTGCCAGGTGTCGTGGGCGGCCTTCACATAACCATCAAAATCCCAGTTTTTGGCCTCGGCGTACATGTTGGTTTTTGCGCCTATGTTGTCGATGGGCGAGATTGCGACTTTCACCATCAGTTCGCGGCTGTCATTGGGGTCGAAGCTCAAGGCGGCACGCAGCGTGCGGCCGTTGACCACATCGCTGTTGCCCACGTTGAGGTTGCCGTTCATCAGGATATGGCTGACGATAGGCTTAGAGAACTCGGCGTGGAAGTACACCTTACGCATCTTGGCCCATCCCGTGATGACACGATAACCTTCTATGGTGTGGTCATCGACAATACGAATTTGAGCCTGAATGACATCATAGGCGCGGCGTTTCGAATAGTAAGCCTCGCCACGATAGGTGCCACGGTCGAGGTCGAGGACGACGGTCTGGGGCTGCCCCTTGGGGAAGGTATAACGATGGATGCCCGTGCGCGTGGTGGCAGAAAGCTCCACGTTCAAATTGCTCTCTTGCAGTAGCACCTGATAATATCCCGGTCGTGCCGACTCCTTATCGTGGCTATAGTGCTGGCCGAAGTCGGCGGCCGCCAGCTGTTCGGGCGTCACGGCACGGCTCAAGGGCATAAGGCTCACGTCGATGAGGTCGGTGCAGCCCGTGCCGCTGAGGTGGGTGTGGGTGAAGCCGTAGATGACGTCTTTGTTGTAGTCGTAGCCCGAACAGGGGTCCCAGGTGACCATCAGCTCGGTCTCGGGACTCAGCTGCACCATGCCCTGCGGCATCGTGGCGCCGGGGAAGGTGCTGCCGCTGAGGGCTCCTGTCTCGTCGGTCTGCGTGCCGATGAAAGGGTTTACGTATTGGGTGTAGTCATTGGCGGTTTGGGCGCTCAGGAAGAGGGGTAGCAGAAAGAGGACTGCAAAGAGTTGTATGTGCTTCATTGTCTTATGCTTTTGGGAGGCAAAGGTAGTATATCGTCCCGCAAAACACAAGACTTTTCTAAACAAAACAAAACATTTCCTATCTTTGCGCCCTCAAATCATCAATCTTTGAACACTATGAAATCAACGAAACCTATAGCTCCTACAAAACACTTCTTTGAATACTTCAACGAGAACCTTCCCAAGAACTGGGACGAGCCTGCTTTGACCGACTACGACGATGTCACCAGCTACACCTACGGTGAGATGGGCGCCAAGATGATGCAGGTGCAGGCCATGCTTGAAGTGGCGGGATTGAAGGCAGGCGACAAGATTGCCATCTGCTCGAAAAACTGCGCCAACTGGGCCATCGCCTTCCTCGCCATCGCCGCCAACCGTGGCGTGGTGGTTTCCATCATGGACGCCTTCGTCGAGAGCGACATCGAGAACCTCGTCACACACTCCGACGCCAAGGCCATCTTCGTCGGTCCCGCCGTCTGGAAACGTCTCCATCCAGAGAAGATGCCTAACATACAAATCGCCATCGGCACGGAGCAATTCAAAGTCCTTTATACTCAGGACGAGCGTCTCTCAACGGTGAAAGAAGACGCTGAAAAGTTGTTCAACGAAAGACACCCCAATGGTTTCGCTAAAGAAGACGTCAACCTGCCTACCGACAACCTCGATGAGCTGATGATTATCAACTACACCTCGGGCACCACCAGCGCCCCAAAGGGCGTCATGCTGTCGTATCGCGCCATCTCGGCCAACGTGCAATACAGCCAGGAGACCATCCCCAACCACGCCGGTTGGACCGAGGTGTGCATGCTGCCCCTCTCCCACATGTTCGGCATGACCATCGAGTTCCTCTATCAGATCGCGGGCGGCTGCCATGTCTACTTCCTGAGCAAGACCCCCTCGCCGACCGTGCTGTTGAAGGCCTACAAAGAGACGAAGCCCTATATGATCCTTACCGTGCCGCTGGTGCTGGAGAAGATCTTCAAAGCGAAGATTTTCCCAGCCCTCAACAAGCCTATGGTGAAGTTCTTGTGGCACACACCGCTGCTTTGCAAGATTGTGGAGAAGACCATATACAAACAGCTGATGGAAGCCTTCGGTGGCAACCTCATCTGGCTCATCACCGGTGGTGCCGCCATCAATGCGGAGGTGGAGAAGGTGTTCCGTCGCATCAAGTTCCCCTTCGTGGTGGGCTACGGCATGACCGAGGCCGGACCGCTCATCTGCTATGAACACTGGTACAACGAGACGCTTGGGTGCTGCGGCTCCTGTGTCACCCGCAACGAGCTGAAGATTGACTCACCCGACCCAGAGCATGAGGTCGGCGAGATCCTGTTCAGGGGCGAACACGTGATGATGGGCTATTACAAGAACGAAGAGGCCACCCGCAGCGCCATCGACAAAGAGGGTTGGCTGCATACCGGCGACCTCGGCACCTTGAACAAGAAAGGTTTGCTGTTCATCAAAGGTAGGTCGAAGGCCATGATCCTGAGTTCTAACGGCCAGAACATCTACCCAGAAGAGATCGAAGACAAGGTGAACAATCTACCGGGTGTCGTCGAGAGTCTCGTGGTGGGACGTCAAGGCAAAATCGTCGCCTTGGTCTATCCCGATGAGAAATACGACCTCCAAGACAAGAGCATGGAGGAACTGATGAACGAGAACCTCGCCACGCTCAACGCCATGCTGCCGGCTTACTCCAAGGTGTCGAGCATCGTCCTCGTCGACAAGGAATTCGAAAAGACGCCCAAGCGCAGCATCAGGAGGTTCCTGTACTCGTAAGGCTTTTACTCTTTCACTAATTTAACGGTCGTCATGCCCTCCTGGCTGGCGATGCGAGCCACATAGACACCCTTGGCCAAAGTGCTGAGGTCAAGGTCGGCATGGCCTTCATGCAAGGCAGTGGACAGCACTTGTCGGCCAAACAAATCATAGACCACGACTTCACCCTCAGCGGCATTGGTCTCCACCTTGACGTTGCCCGTGGTGGGATTGGGGCTCACGGAAGCGGTCACGAGCGACTGCTCCACAACGCCAACTGCACCAGAGTCACCCACTTCCACGTCGTCGACATAGATGCCTTCACCGTTGTTGCCCACGCCCATGAAGGCGATTTGATAGGTGTCCGACGGGTTGGGGAGCTCCATCACGACTTGCTCCCATTGGTTGGTGGCGTTGGGGTAACTCTCCAGTTCTTGCCAGTTCTCAGTCTCCGTGGTGCGATACCACACCGACAGTTCATCCACGCCATACTCGCTTTGCAGCTGCTTGTGCTTGAAGGCAAGCGTGGGATGGGTGACAGCGGTGATATCCAAAGGCGTGGAAATGAGCAGAGCATCGCCACCCAGCCAGATGAAAAAGGCGGTGTTGTTGGGGAAGAGATAGCCAGGGTCCACGACCCAGTCGTCGATGCCTGCGCCAATCTCGGTCTGCCAGCACACGAAATCATCCGAGGCCTCAAAGTCATCCAGATAGGGCGCGTCATCCGTAATGACAACCACGCCACAAAGTGTGGTGAAGGAAATCGGGGTGGCCCAGTCGGACACTATACCCTCGCCGCAATTGGCTCTGACAGTAAAAGAGTATTGCGTATTGGGTCTTAAACCTTCCATCAGATAAGGTTGTTGGTCGACGGTAATCTCTGCGTCGTTAAGCGAGATGGTCCAGCTCTCCTCGTTGCCAACGGTAGCCCAGCTGAGCAAAGCGGATGTCGGCGTAATTTCGCTGGCTTGAATGCTGATGGGACGGGCACAACTCATCACCGAGGCGACCTCGACATTGTCAACGAAGATGTAAAAACCGGCGTTGCCGATGCCCAAAAACGAAATCTGATAGGTGGAGGACAGGTCGGGCAGGTCGTACGTCACTTCGTAGAAGTTATCCCAGTCGTTCACGCTATAACTGCCTAAGGTATGCCATTCATCCGCCTCGGAAGAACGGTAACAAGCCTCAAGCTCGTCGGCAGCATAGAGGCCCATAATGGCATAACCGAAGCTAAAAGTGGCCTCTTGCACCGAAGACATGTCCAAAACAGGAGAAACCAGACGTGACGATGCATCCACACTGCCTGAGGTGAAGGAATAGGCGGCGACGGTCGACTCGGTGCCTGTCAGCGTGCCCCAATGGCCGCCGTTGACGTCTTCCGAAGTCCAGCACTCGAAGACATTATCCCCTTCAAAATCCTCGATGAAAGGGGTGTCATCGGTGATAGTAATGACACATTGCGCAAAGGCAGGAACGGTGAAAAATAGTGCTATCACAATAGCAAATAGAGTTTTTGTAGAGAAGTGTTTGTTTTTCATAGTGTTTTTATTTTGATATTGAATGATTTAATGCTCAATAATGTTTTAACTGTCAACTGAACAACTATCAACTGATAACTATCAACTGTCAACTAAAAAAGTACTGCCCCTTCCCCACCGTAGCCTTACCATATTGAATTGCGTTGACCGGACAATGGTGGTAACAACTCATGCACATCGTGCAGTTGCCGTTCCATTTCGGGCGACCTTCTTCGAGGGTGATATTCTTCAACGGGCACACCTCCACACACTTACCGCAGTGGATGCAGGCCTCGGTCGACAGGTATTTCGAGTCGTCAGTGGCGAATTTGTTGAAGCTATTGTTGATGACACGGCTCTTCAGCCAGGCAAATTTGCCAATGGTCATCTCCGTGAAATACTCCTTGTTGAGAAGCCGCGGGATGTTGTGAGCCAATGTGGCATCAGTGGCTTCAATCTTCTTGCGGGCGTTCTCGTCGGTGTCGAGCTTAAAGCCAGGCATGCCGATGTAAGTCTCCGGCATCTTCGTGCTAAAGCAGGCGCTAAGATCCCAACCCTTCTGTTCCACAGCCTTACGGAAAATCTTTTCGGTCAGGCCACATTCGTCGCCGCAGGTGCAGGCAAAATAAAGGTAGGTCGGCCCTTCGACAGGCTCAGGGGCCTTCAACTTTTCAATAAAATCCATCACCAGTTTCGGCGGTGCCCAAGAATAGACGGGGAACACGAAGCCGAGACTTTCGCTTTCAGCTAAAGTGTATTCATAACGGCCTTCACGTGCCGCTTCGGGGATGAAAACCAAAGTGTCGTTGAGGCCTGTGGCCAAGGTCTCGGCCACATGGCGGCTGTTACCGCAACCGCTGAAGTAGAATATCATAAGTTCTTGTGTTTGATGCGGCAAAGATAGGCAGAATATCGTACTTTTGCAAGCCGATACGACGACGTTATGCGAAAAGACTCCCTCAACAGCTCGATACTGAAACTGGCGATACCGAACATCGTCAGCAACATCACCGTGCCGTTGCTGGGCTTCGTCGACATGATGCTGATGGGACACCAGGACAGCCTCGCCTACATCGGAGCCATCGGCTTGGGCGGCACCATCTTCAGCGTGATGTACTCCATCTTCAGCTTCATGCGGGCGGGCACGACGGGCTTCACGGCACAGGCCTACGGCGCCAACGACCGGGCTGAGATTGCCTATTCGCTTTATCGCTCTCTTTGCATCGCACTGATAGCTACCGTGTTGGTGCTCTCACTGCAAGATGCGGTAGAATGGCTCAGCATGAAGCTGCTCAACGGCAGCGAGGAGGTGTTGGCCTACACCGCCACCTACTTCCACGTTCGCATCTGGGCGGCGCCAGCGGTGCTCTGCCTCTATGCCTTCAACGGCTGGTACATCGGCATGCAAAACACTACCATCCCCATGGTCATCGCCATCCTTACCAACGTGGTCAACATCATTTTGAGCGTCATCTTCGTCAACGCCATGGGCATGGGCGTCACGGGCGTGGCCTTGGGCACCGTCATCGCGCAGTATTGCGGCCTGCTTACTGCCGTTATCTTCCTCTTCGCCAAGTTCCGCCACCACCTCATTCCCGTCCGTAGGGCGCTGCTGCTCGACCGCGACAAACTGAAGCGTTTCTTCAAGGTGAACGGCGACTTCATGATTCGCAGCATCTTACTCGTTTTGAGCATCGCTTTCTTCAACAACCAATCGGCCAAACTCGGCGACAACATGCTGGCAGTGAACATGATTCTGATGCAGTTCTTCTACATCTTCTCTTACTTCACCGACGGCTTCGCCTATGCTGGCGAGGCTTTGGTGGGACGTTTCACAGGTGCCCACGATGCCAAACAACTGCGTCAGACGGTGAAGCTGTTATTCATTTGGGGTCTTGTCATCGCCTTGCCGTTCACAGTGCTTTATGCACTCTTCCCCGATTGGTTCATCAGCCTCGTCAGCGACCAGCCCGACATCATCCCCATGGCCAAGCCTTACCATATCTATCTCGCTGCCATCCCGCTCGTCACCTTCGCGGCTTTCCTTTGGGACGGCGTCTACATCGGTGCCACGGCATCGCGTGCCATCCGCAACACTATGCTCATCTCGTCCATCGGCGTGTTTCTGCCCGCCACCTTGTTATTAATGCCACCTTACGCCAACCACGGCCTGTGGATCGCCTTCCTGCTCTTCATGGTGGCACGAGGATTGAGCATGACCTTGATGGCGAAAAAGGCGGTGTTTGGTTCGAAATAATTCTTACCTTTGCCACAAAATAACCGTCCCATGGAAGACATCCTCGAGTTCTTAGATGCCGTGCTCCACAACAACAACCGCCCGTGGTTTCAGGAGCATAAGAAGCAATACCAGCAGGCGCAGTCCCACTTCAACGCCATCGCCGAGCAGATCATCGCCGGTGTGCAGAAGTTTGACGACAACTGCAAAGGCCTGACCTTGAAAGACTGCACCTACCGTTTCTACCGCGACACGCGTTTCTCGCCCGACAAGCGACCCTACAAGACCCATTTCGGCGTGTTCGTCTGTCCCGAAGGCAAGAAGTCGATGCTCAGCGGCTACTACTTCCACGTGGAGGCCAAGGAGGCTGAATATCTCGGCCACAACATGCTCTGCACAGGCATGTACATGCCCGACACGGCCATGCTGAAGACCATCCGCGACGAAATCCTCTTCAACGCCGATCCTCTGGTGGACGCCATCGCCAAGGTCGACACCTTCGACCTCGACACCAGCCACGCCATGAAGCGTGTGCCCAACGGCTATCCCAAAAACCATCCGCAGGCCGAGCTCTTCAAGCAGCGCGACTGGCTGCTGGTGCAGGACCTCCCTGACACACGCCTCTCCGACCCGCATCTCGTCGACTGGGTGGTGTCGGAATTCGAGAAGACCAAGGACTTCTGCCAGTGGCTGAATCGGACTGTCCGTGGCGAATAAACTAGTAGAGACGGTGCATGCACCGTCTCTACAAACAAAAAACATTTCTCTGTAATTCTTACGCTAATTCAAACTGCTCCAAGAACTTCAAGTCGTTCTCGAAGAACAGCCTCAAGTCATTGATGCCGTATTTCAGCATGGCGATACGTTCCACACCCATGCCGAAGGCAAAGCCTGTGTATTTCTCCGGGTCGATGCCGCTGGCGATGAGGATGTTGGGGTCGCACATGCCACAGCCAAGGATTTCAACCCATCCCGTATGCTTGCAGATGTTGCAGCCCTTGCCGCCACAGATGTTGCATGAGATGTCCATCTCCGCTGAGGTCTCGGTGAAGGGAAAATAGGACGGACGGAAGCGCACCTTAGTGCCCTCACCGAAGAACTCCTGAACGAAATGATACAGCGTCTGCTTCAGGTCGGCAAAAGACACGTTCTCGTCGATATACAAGCCCTCGATCTGGTGGAAGATGCAGTGGGCGCGGGCCGAGATGGCCTCGTTGCGGAACACACGGCCAGGGGCGATGATGCGGATGGGCGGCTGGTGGGTCTCCATCACACGGACCTGCACACTCGAGGTGTGGGTGCGCAGCAGCACATCCGAGGCCTTGTTTACATTGGGTTCCTTGCTGATGAAGAAGGTGTCCTGCATGTCGCGGGCGGGGTGGTCAAGCGGGAAGTTCAAGGCCGAGAACACGTGGTAGTCGTCTTCGATTTCGGGACCTTCGGCGATGGTGAAGCCGAGGTGCGAAAAAATCTCGTTGATGTCGCGGCGCACGATGGACAGCGGGTGACGTGCACCCTTCATGTCGGCGGCGGGCATGCTCATGTCGAAGCCGGCATCGTTTGCGTTTTGGTTCTCAAACTTGGCCAGTTGTTCGTCCACCTTGTCCTGCACGACGTTCTTCAGCTCGTTGAGCTTCATGCCCATCTCCTTGCGGAGCTCTGGGGCCACGTTCTTGAAGTCGGCGAACAAAGCAGGGATAATGCCTTTTTTGCTCAAATAAGTGATGCGGAAGTTCTCCAAAGCCTCTTTGCTGTCGGCCTGGAAGTCACGCACCTGGGATAGTATCTCTTCTACTTTTTCCTTCATGTCGAGTATTACTTTTCAATCGTAACGGAAATGATGGTCACTGCCTCAACGGGGACATCTCCATAGCCAGTCTTCACGGCGGCGATCTTATCGACGATGTCCAGTCCTTCGGTCACTTCGCCGAACACGGTGTAGTCGCCATCGAGATGCGGCGTGCCACCCACGGTCTTGTAGGCCTGACGCTGACGGGCGTTGAACACCTTGCCCATGCGGCTCTCAAACATGTCCAAGGTGCGGTCGTCGTACACCTTGCCTTGCACGATGTAGAACTGCGATCCGCTGGAGGCCTTCTGGGGATTCACCTGGTCGGGCTGACGGGCAGCGGCCAAAGCGCCTTTCTTGTGGAAATGGTTGTCCTTGATTTCGGCGGGGACTCTATAACCCGGGTCAAGGCGACCGTCTTTGTTTTGTCCGCCTTGGATCATAAAGTCCTTGATGACGCGGTGGAACGGAGAGCCGTCGTACCAGCCCTGGGTCACCAACTTGACGAAGTTATCGCGGTGCTGCGGAGTGTCGTTATACAACTTGGCTTTTATGGTTCCCATACTGGTATTGATGACCACTACGGTTTCCTTTTCGGTGGCTTTCTGTGCCTGGCAGGTCAGACCAACCAACACCAAAGCAGTTAAAATCAGTCTTTTCATTCTAATTATGTTTTTGTTGTTTATTCATTTACAAGAGAGTACGTGACCTCAAGACGCATCTTCTTTTCTTCATTCGACTCCGGACCATTGAGAATCATGCGGAAGGCGTTGTAACCTGCCCCGTTGATGCCAAAGCTCAAACCGTGGTTTTCTTTCTTTCCGGAAATGATGCTTTGCATGTATTCCGAAATGCGGAAGATGACCGCCTGCTCGTTGGAGTTATAAGAGCCACCAAAATAATTGGTGCCTTCATAGTAATCGGGCAAGAGGTAGGTGGTACTGTCGGCATTGAAGCCCAACAAGATAAAGTTGGAAGGCAGGCGGAACAAGGAATCCGGCAACGGGGCGGCAGGCAACACCAACTTGGCCTCATTGATGACAAGATGGCTGCCCTCAAGCGAGTCGGCCCAATGCACGAGGTTAGGCATGTAAATACGCGTCCTGACACCGCCCATGCATTGCAGATAAACCGTCTGCTGGCCTGCTTCTACGTTGCCATTCAACATTTGGTCGACAAACTCGGTACTGCCTTGTGTGTAGTCATGGTCGATATGGTTGAAATAGGTATCCGACGTGGTCACGTAAAAGTCGTAACGCATGGTTTTGTCGGGATTATCAGCATTGTGATAATAGAGCTGCAACAAGGAATAGGTGTTGTCGGTCAGGGTTATCGAGGTGATAGCACCGGGTTGGCTGACGGGGTCGCAAATCACAAAAAGGCCCTTGAATTTTTCCTTAAAGTAATCAGGCTGGGAGTAAGCCGTCGTGTCGAGATTCATCAGATACTCGCCCAAGGTCGCACTCAGCGGGATGCGGATGATGGCATGGCTAAGGGTATCGGTGCCCACGACGTTCATCGTCGTTTTGGGACGGGGACGGAACTGATAGCCATTGGCAAGGTCGACGGGGTTGTAATCGACGATGGAATGGTTGTAATAACTCGAACTTGCCGACAGGGTATCTGTCAACTCGTAGACGCGAACCGTTTGCAGCACGTTGGTGTCGCCATAATAGTTGGCAACGCTCAGTTGCAGCACCAAGGAGTCAAACATAGGGCTTTCGCCGAAACTCTGTCCGGCCAACGACAGGCGGAATTGCGTGAAGAATCCCGCTTCGGAGTTGCCGAAGACAGGGTCTTTCATGCTACCCAACAGGGAAGCGCTGGTGTTTTTCGTGTTCACCGAGTCGATATAAGAGTAGCACACAATTTCCGTTGTGTCGGTATGGAACGGGATGATGTAGTTGCTGTCAGATATGAGGTTGTTGCCGATGGTCTCGGGCGACTTCTTGCAAGCCGCAAAGGCCAACAGCAACGTGCCAATCATTAACGCCAAGCAGATTCGAGCGGTTGAATGAATTGTTTTCATTGTGATCGATAATTATCGTTTGAGGTTATTCGTGGTGAGATAACTCAAAAAGGTCGTTCTTATTGTTTTTCGAGGATAGTATCGTAGAATTCATTGCAGGCCTGGGCGTAGTGCACCTGTTCCTTGTACGAAAGCACCGGCTTCTTGACCGTTTGCAGATACTCCTCAAGCTCGGGATGGAGGTGTTCGGTGCTGACCACGATGCCGTCGGAATAGTCGATGGCGGCCTTGGTAAGGTTCACGTAGTTGGCCTCCTTGAAATACTTGAGATCCTTGGCCGTCATGCCCGGCAGCTTCATCTTCTTGTCGAAGCCCGCCTTGAAGTCCTCGGTGAACATGTCGTCGTAGATGGAATAGACAATCTTCGACTCGTTGAAGAGCGGGTTGTCGCGGACGTTCATGGCACGCTTGATGTAGACGGGCATCAAGGCTGAAATCCAGCCATGGCAGTGGATGACGTCGGGCGACCAGTTGAGTTTCTTCACCGTCTCGATGACGCCACGGGTGAAGAAGACGCAACGGCTGTCGTTGTCCTCGCAGAAGTTACCGTTTTCGTCATACATCAGGTATTTCTTCTTGGTGAAGAAGTCGTCGTTGTCAATGAAATAAATCTGCATCCTGGCCTTTTGGATGGAGGCTACCTTGATGATCAAGGGGTGGTCCGTGTCGTTGATGATGAGGTTCATGCCCGAGAGGCGGATCACTTCGTGGAGCTGGTTGCGGCGCTCGTTGATGACGCCGTAACGCGGCATGAATATTCTGATTTCCTTTCCGCTTTCTTGTGTGGCCTGTGGCAGGTAACGCCCGACGAGACTCATCGGCGTTTCCGGCAGATAGGGTGCGATTTCCTGATGGACGAATAGTACTCTTGTCTTGCTAGTCATGGGCTGTAGTGTTGCTTAGAAACTACAAAATTACGCATTTTTTTTGGAATAACGCAAATAAAAATAAAAAACCCTACCTTTGCGGAATAAAACCGCAGCCCGCCATGGAATACGAACACTTTGAAAATCAAGAACATGAATGGGAATCCAACCTCAAGGTCACCGAAGGAGTGGAAGGACCCATCCAAGTCAACCCGAACGCCTTGGAACGCATGAGACGCAACCACCAGCAGCTAATGCCGCTGGAGTGGTACGTCGACGGCATCCTGCGCGGAGACCGTGTGGCGCTCAGCAAGGCCATCACCTTGGTGGAGAGCGCCCTGCCCAAGCATCAAGAGCTGGCGCAGCAAATCATCGCGGCCTGTCTGCCTCATGCGGGCAAGGCCTTGCGACTGGGCATCACGGGCGTTCCTGGAGCGGGCAAGAGCACCTTCATCGAGGCTTTGGGCGTGCATCTCTGCAACAAAGGGCAGAAGCTGGCGGTGTTGGCCATAGACCCTTCGAGCCAACGCTCCAAGGGCAGCATCTTGGGCGACAAGACCCGCATGGAGGCCCTCTCCGTACATCCCAATGCTTACATCCGTCCCTCGGCCTCGGCGGGCACCTTAGGCGGTGTGGCAAGAAAGACAAGAGAGACCATCATCCTTTGTGAAGCAGCAGGTTATGATACCATTTTTGTGGAGACGGTGGGCGTAGGCCAATCCGAGACCGCAGTGCATTCCATGGTCGATTTCTTCCTGCTCATATTAATCAGCGGGGCTGGCGATGAGCTGCAAGGCATCAAGCGAGGCATCATGGAGATGGCTGACGGCATCGCGGTGAACAAGGCCGACGGTGACAATGTGATGCGCGCCAACCGTGCCGCCGCCGAATGCCGCAACGCGTTGCACCTCTTCCCCTTGCCCGATTCGGGACAAGAGCCCAAGGTGCTGACCTGCTCCGCCCTGACAGGCTTCCAAATCGACGAGGTGTGGCAGATGGTCGCCGACCACGTGCAGGCCATCCGCGACAACGGCTATCTCTATAAGAAACGCGCCCAACAAGACGTGCAGATGATGTACGACTCGATGGACAGCGCTTTGAAAAACGATTTCTACCAGAACCAACTGGTGGCCGACCTTCTGCCTTTGGTTGAGGCTGATGTGCGCGGCCAGCGCATGAGCGCCTATATCGGCGCGCAGAAACTGTTGGATGCCTATTTTAATATGCTGAAAAGGGAATAGTTTGTACGGACACACCGCGTGTGTCCGCTAGGAACAAACAAATATATGCGTATTGTTTGCGGACGCATGCGATGCGTCCTTACAGGGATTGATTTTTATAATATTCCGCCTTGGCTTCATCACCGTTGAGGGCATACAATTCGTAAAGGTTGCGGCAGGCTTCCTTGCGGACGTTTTCTTGTGCCTCGGTGAGCGGCCCTTCGCCCAATTTGGACAGCACACGCTCGTATTCCGCTATTAATTCAGGGCCTTGCTCGCCATTCGATTCCATTGTCTTGGCGTTGTTGAAGGCAATCATCCAGTCTCGTAATGCCATAGTGTTTGTTATTGTTTTTCAACTACATTCGTTATCCAATCCCAATGGTTTTCCACAACCTCTTCCATGGGATATATCTTTTCATTAACTAAATCAATGAAAAAGAAATGGTTTTCTTTCAAGGCAAAACAATGATGTTTTTCGATAGTTCCAAAAGAAATAAAAACAGAATCATACATATCTGGTTCATCTATAATTGATGAATCATAATGAGTTACGAAGGTTGGAAAATAATAAACATAATCTATTGTTTTGGATTTAAAGAGTTTACCGAGGAAATCGTCAAAAGAAAAATGGCTCTGGATCTCATGTGTATGCTCGTAGAAGAAATACGCTTTATCGTTTAGCGTATCAAACAAATGCATTTCATGTATTAATAGATTATCCATCTGGATATTTTCATGTTCCTTTTTATTAAACCAATCATCCAAAAACTTTCCATTAACAAAATAATTCTTATTAAACTTATTGGTATCAAAAACAACAAAGTTGCTTTCTTCACTAGCATAATTAATCCAGTAAACATCATAGATTATCAAATCTTTTGAGTCGAAAGGGCATATCGTGTCTGGCCAACAATAAGCTGAATCCAATTTCGACATGATTGCTTCGTGCCTCTCTTTTATCAAAGCGGAATCCACAATCCTCTCAAGAAGCGTTTGGGCCTGGACCCATGTGGAACAAAACAACAGTGTGAAGAAAAATATCGTTCTTTTCATCGCTTTATATGCTATTAATTGGTGCAAAACTAACAAAAAATCATCTATTTCATAGAAAAAACAGCATTTATTGTTCTTTTATCTTTTTATGACAGAATAATCACTATCTTTGCGCAAAATTGTACTGAACACGGCCCTTCGACAGGCTCAGGGACCTGCAAGGGAATCTTGAAATCTTGAAATTTTAAATCTTTAAATTAATACATCGTAATGGACCAAAGAATTGCCATGAACCCCAATCGTCTGGTGCAGTACCTTCAAAAGCCTGCAGCAGAGTTCACTCGCGCCGACATCATCCGTTATTGCGAGGAAAACCAAATCGAATT